>FWWL01000295.1_pt1 | contig 44711 bp, 38 predicted proteins | sample 2228331 | NCBI WGS metagenome assembly FWWL01 (sample SAMEA103939775, study PRJEB20133) | metagenome | reverse complement strand
GGCAGGCTCTTTGCGTCGAGACATAGTGGGACTCCCTTTTTACCCATTATGCCCGCCCGCACACGGAAATCCTGACACTCCCGAAGAAGCGGGACGACGCCTTCGAAGCGCTGAAGGATCTCTTCTACACCCAATTGCGCCTCAGGGCACCAGTTGCTCTTTGGGAGGAACGGGCGAAATCTCACAGAGCGCGCGCGAGCAAGGCGCTTCGAAACTTCTGGATTGCCGCAGTCGTCGCTGTGATTCTGGGGCTAGGTGTGCCCTGGCTGGCGGGGGACTACATTGCTGACAGCTTCGCCAAGGTCAGTTGTCTGCCTGGGAAGACCCCAAGCTGCTCAAGAGTGTTCTCGGCAAAGGGACCGCTGACCGTGGCGGGCGTGCTGCTGATGACCTCGCTGATCCTTTGGGCGACCAAGATGCAGTATCGCATCTTCCTTAGCGAGCGTCACCTATCTCTCGATGCTGACGAAAAGCGTGCCTTTGCCGAAACTTTCATGGCGCTGAAGGAAGACACCACGGTCGACCCCGCCAATGAGACAATCGTTCTCACTTCTCTCTTCCGTCCGATGCAGGACGGCATCATCAAGGATGGAGATGGTGGTTTTGATTTGTCTGCGGCTGCCCTTCTGGCAAAGCAGATGGCAAGGTAGGTGACCGAGCGACCCTGCCGGACCTTGGGGGGACAATGATCAAATCCGAGCTGATCGCAAAAATGAAGGAAGACTTTCCCGGTTTGGCGGACGCGGATGTCGACAAGATCGTAAATCTCTTCTTCGACAGCATCATAGCTCAAATTAACGCTGGGGGGCGTGTTGAGTTACGGGGCTTTGGTGCGTTCTCGGTGAGGAGCTATGAGGCCCGCACCGGACGCAATCCAAGGACAGGCGGAGCCGTTGAAGTGCCTGCCAAAGACCGGCTTCATTTCAAAGCGGGCAAGGCCATCATGGAGCGCATCAACGGCAGCGACAAGGTAAGCTGACGCCCGAGATCGGTAATGGAAACGCTATCGCCCTTCCTTGCCTGGCGACCATTCGAATGACGCGAGTTCATCCAGCATCATGAACTGAGCGTCAGGCGACGCATGTCGCGGCATGAACTTCATCGGTTGTGGGCTGTCGAAGAGAACAAGACCATGGATTGTGGGGGTAGCCGGCAAGGCATAGCGCTTAGCAAGATCGGCGGCATGTGCCCGCACATAGTCGACACGATCAAGATGTTTGCGCAGGTTGTCACGGCGTCCCCGGCTGTCAGTCTGGCCGCGATACTCAGACAGCCGGCTGGTAGTTTCTCCAAGCGTTCTGCAGAATCGGATGTCCTTCGCCTCGATCACCCAGGCATGAAGGCCATCCTGGCTGAAAGCGAGGATATCAATATCTCCAAGGCGTTTGACGGTGTCTGTTCCCTTATGCTGGAGAGCGTCGCTCAGCGGCACGGAGTCGAATGCCCGGGCACCCGATTGCCTCGCTGCCTCCGCCGCCCGGACGTTGAAATCTAGCCCGGTTCGTTCCGCCATCGCGCCGACGAAGGAGCGCATTTGCGGACTGCTCCAGAACCTGCCCTGGAGCCCTCCTTGTAGTGCGCCGGCAAGATTGTGAAGCGCTGCTCGCTCAATCAGGACGGGTGAGACGAGTAGATACGGATCATCCGTCGCGTCCAGGGCTACGATCGGTCTGCGAATGAGGGAGAAATGCCGGTCGAACCGGCTCACATCGAAGTCGGACGGACCGGCTCCCTTCGGATATGAGGACCAGCTGCTTCTCGATCCCAGCGTCAGCTGCTTCAGCGCGGGCGCAAGATCGGTGGCCACATAGCCTTCCAGATCAGCCAAGGCAGACAGCAGTTCTGACCATCTCTTCTTCAACACAGCGTTGCCGCTATCAATCGCCAGCTTGGCACACGCCCCACTGAATGAGGCAAACTGATCGAACGAGAGAGCATATTCGGCCTGCACGGCTGCCTCCAACGCCGGCGTAAGAGCGGTATCGGTCGCTCCCGTCTCGAACAGCGATCGGTAAGCCTTATCCGCACTTTGACGGTGTTCAAAATGGTGCGCATGCACACTGGAAACCAAGGCTGTTCGCGTGAAATCATGATCGTAGAGCAAGTTGCCGGTCGGGCTGATCTTGATTTCCGCGTCGAGAAAGCCGGCGCGAAAGGGCGGAACTATCTCCGCAGTTTGGAAAATGAGGAGTGCCTGTGCGAGCAAATCGTCGATGTCCGCTGCACCAGGATGCACGCCATCGCTCAAGGCTGCCTCGCAGGAACCCATCTCAATGAGGATTGAGGCGCCGCGTATGACGGCGTTGATCTCGCTGCGCCGCTTAAGGCTTTGATCGAAATCCTTCTTTGCGCCGTAAGCGGCGCGCATGGCCCGCGCCGAAATCTGCCACATTTGTTCTTCCGCAAGAGCAGCTGTCAGCCGCCTTATGGACGCGTCAACAAGCGCGACTCGATCGAAGCCGCGGATGTTGCTGATGAGGCGATCCATCAGGGCGCCATGGTGCTCCATCAGAAACGAAAAGCACTGGTCGGCCCCGACGATATGGAAACCGAGCGAGCGATCACGCGAGAGAAAAGTGGAACCGCACCGGGCCAGCGCGGAGGCCGAATCGGGTATTTCGTTGAAATCATCGATCAGTCCGTGCGCTTTGAGCATCGAGAGTGGCCGATCCGCGACGAATGAATGGCGCCACCTTATATCGTCCGATCCGACCACGGCGGTCATGAACGCCAGGAGTTCTTCGCGCCCGGCGACCCCGCCCGCCAGCGTCGACACGATTTCAAGCATCGAAGCTGCGAGCACCATCTCGGCAAAATTATTGGCACGGTGAAGCCCATGCTGCCACTCAGGAGCCATATGCAAAATGGCGCTGCGCTTATCTCGATCCATTGTCGTCGTGATGGAGGTGAGAACCGTGGCATCGTCGACGGAGTTACCCAGGCGGTCGGGCGGCCAATCGATCTCCAGCAGGATTGAAACGGGCTTGCGATCGAGACCGGGATACTGGGCGTCAAATTTGGGTAGGGCGACCTCCAGCCAGTGAATCGCGGCTTTCCAGGTCTCATATGTGTCAAACGAACGGCCACCCCTTTTGGCCGGGATGGCTTCCAGCCAAACCGGTCGCCTGCCGACGACGACCCCGAGAAGCTCGCGTCTGCGCAGGCCGCTCGTCGCGATGTAGGAGGGCTTGGCCGTCTCGAAATAATCCTCGCGGTCTAACCGGCTGACAATTTCGTACCGGCCGTTGGGGAGCGGAAAAGCCCAGCGCCCTTCCTTCTGTGCCGCTTCTGTCCGGATCGAGAGCAGGAGATTGCCTGGATAGTTGAAATCCAACGGAGGCTCTATCTCCGAGAGATGCTCAGGGATCAGATTCTGATCTGTTTCCTGCCATAGGGCGCACAGGTTCATCCAGCCATTGGGAGCCCGCGGAAAAAAGCCCTGGGCTTCGACCATCCGTAGCTGTTCATGCAGGCGGTACATGTCCACTGGCATGCCTATCCCTGCAAAGGCGATCGCCGACGCATCTGCAGGTTCAAGGGCGATAACCTCCCAGTCTGGTATCTCGACTGAAGCGAGTGCGACGCTCCCTGACCTCCCCCAGCCGCCCAGCAGGACGATCGAGAGACCTTTGCGAAACTCGGCGCGCTTCGCCATCATCTCATGGGCGAAGGCGACCGAGTCGCCGATCATGGCTTCCATGGATTGGGATGCGCTCGTCGGACCAAACCGCGCAGGAGGTACACCATCGAATCCGTCGACGATCTGCAGGATGTGCAGCGGGCAGCCTGCCGCGCTTTCGAATAGAAGCTGCCGGATGGGATGTCCGTCGACGATTTCGACGGGCTGTTTCCACAGCTGCGCGAAGCCCGAGAGAGCGATTCGCTCGCTTTGTGCATCGAGCAGGAGCATGCGAAGTTGCTCGCTCGCGCCATTTGCGACAGCCGTTTCGATAAGGTGGGCGCGAAGCGCCGTGGAGAGATTATGGGGGGCAACAACCAATATGCCTTCTGCAAAGGCGATGAGTGGCTGGCGCTCCAGTTCGCTGTCGCCCGGCTCTGCATGGAGAAAATCATCGCTAAGCTCGGGGTCAAGAAAAAAGGGCGCCAGATCGTTTTCCGTCAGCTCCAGTCGTTCGAGGTCAGCCCAGCTGATGAGTACCCTGGTCGCGAGGGGCGAAAGTTGACGCTCCTTGGGCAATTCGAGTTTCTGCGCGGACTTATCCTCAGCGACGATATTGTGTTCCAGCCCTGCCCGATGGGCCAGGAGGTCTGAAAGCGTGAGCAAGGCGTAGGCGCTGTCGAACGCAGCCGCCCCCCAGCGCGACGGCGGCAACTGTCCAAAGGCTTCCAGCATGTCTTCGCTGAACGCCGCAGCCTTTTCCCATATGCCCTGAAACAGCCGATAGGGGCCCCGGCGCGTGGCGATCGTCGACATGAAGAAATGTTCCGGCGGGTCTTCTAGCAGGCTGACCCCGCAATCGGCCAAGTCACTGTTCAATAGACGAAAAAGGCTGGAGCGGCTGGGACTGTTGTCTCCTTGTGCTCTGGCAAGCGCGAGGCGTGTGGCCATGTCCAGTCGGACAAGGTTCGATCCAAAGCCTGGTTCAGTGGATAGGGCTGAGAAGGTCGCGATTGCCTGGAGAGGCTCAAGGCTTTCGATGCGCTGCACGATGCCGGGGCAGGCTTCGAAGATCTGGGCCGGCGTTCGGGGCGGGGCGGTCGCCGCGAGCATGGCCTCCAAGGATGCGATGTCTATATTCTCTCCGGGCATCGGAAGTTTATGTTGCCAATCTGTTCCGTCGGCAAGAGGCTATTGGATCTAAAGCCAGTCTCAGTGGGATCGGACGCCGAAGCCAAGGGATGTGGCGACTCGCCGATTAATCAGGCGTGGATAATTCGCTGTCCGGTCGCCCCAGTGCAGTCAGCATGCGTCCGAGGAATGTGCGCTTGCCTTCGAGCTGCGCGATCATGCCTGCAAGGCTCTTTTCCCGCCAGCGTGCATCAAGCCGCTCGTCGGCAAGGAAATGACGCAATATGTCGATTGGATCGTAACGGAGGATCCGATGCGCCTTGCGTCCGTTGATATCCGATCGAAGATATTCGAACAATGCTCGCAGGATGTCGATCGCCTCGCGTTCCTCCCCGTCAGTGAGGCTTTGCGCGATATACTCCCGCAGTACGATCGGTGCCGCTGCAAGCTGGCGGCGTGAAGTGCCATCATTGCGTCCAAGATCGATCACGTTAGCCACACGGCTTTGCAGGCAATGGAGGGGGTGCATGAGCCGGATGGCCAGCTCCGCTTCCTTACCTTCATGATCGTAGGGCAGGAGGAGATCCACGACGCCCGCCTCAAGGCCGCGCTGGACGCCTTTGACGTGGGAGAGGAAGTCGATATCGATATCGATGCCCTGTACCGTCGCATGCACGATGGCCGTCTGGAACGTGTTGTCATCGGGGGAGGGCACGTCTATGCTCCCGCCCAGGCCTGCCGCCAGCTTTTCCGCAACGACCCGCTGCCCGAAATAGTCGATGTCCTTCGACGTGTAGGGTCTGAATTCCAGAAGTTCGGCTGCGCCTTCCGAATAATATTCTGCCCAAAGGTTCAGCGCCTGACCGCCTACGACAAATGCACGGTCATCGTCGCCGAGGATTTTTGCTATGTCGAGTACCGCCCGAGGCGGGAGATGGCCGTCCGTCAAATAGCGACAGAACCTCGCCGACCTATCCGGGCGCGGCGGATCGGCAGGCCGTCGAAGAAGCCGTTCTGATGCGCGAGTTGGTCCATCGACACTGCGCCACTGCGCAGGTCGCGATCATCCTGGTCGCGCGAGCGCTGCTTTTCGCGCTGCCGCTCCAGAACATCATAATGGCCAATCTGGATCATGCTTCCTCAGATACGTGCGTAACGGTTTCCGGTCAATGAACGTGCAGGTGACAGCAATCTATACCATTGAAATAATGATCGAAAAAAATCGCCTCGCTGTCCGCTGAGGACAGAGCGAAGCCGCTTTGCGGCGTACTTCTGCGAATCGCTCTGTCCTCAGCGGACAGCGAACGCGCGTAGCATATTTTCCGATAAAAATCAAGATACTGCAAGCCGCCAAGTGCGGTCAAGCGGAACGCTGATCGGGCTGATCCTGACATGAAAACGTCCACTTGCGCTGATCCGATACCTGCGCGATGTTCCGCAAAGAGCCAGAGATAATCACTTGGTATTGTCAAGGCTCGGGCCAACCAATTTCGCAACCTAGCTGAATACCGCCAGACAAGAAGGGGAGGAAAGGGTGGTTGTAGAGGTAAAATGTTGTTAAATAAGGAGAAAGTTGCCTTTTGCGGACCGGATTTTAGCTGCGGGCATAATTGCGGGCACGATCGCAGTGTGTTCAAAAAATGTGTTTATTTTCAAAAACTTAATAGGCAATTTCGGTTGCTGCCGGGCCCACCACATTTCCTAATCATGATCTCTATAGCGCATTTCCGCTATAGGCTTTCCCATGGTCGCGAGATGCGCTGTGTCTCACGACATCTCACCCTGGCGCGGCCCACAAGGGGGCACCGACGGGGGCACTGGAATAGAATTTGGGGGCATTCAGGCCATGATTGGACCCGAAAATGGTCAGGCGGCTACCTGGGCAAGTTGACGAGTGGCCTTTGCGTCGCTGACCGGCGGCAAGCCGAACAGACGGCCATATTCGCGCGTGAACTGCGATACGCTCTCATATCCGACCGCGAACGCAGCGGTTGCCGCGCTAACGCCCGCAGAATGCATCAGCCGCCGCGCTTCGATCAGGCGAAGCTGCTTCTGGAATTGTAGTGGTGAGAGAGACGTCACCGCCTTGAAGTGCTGGTGGAACGAGGACGAGCTCATTCCCGCAGCGGCGGCAAGGCGGTCTATCGGCAGAGGCTTTGCGAAGTCAGTGCGCAACAAGGCTACCGCGCGGGCGACACGTTCAACATGGCCATCGGGCCAGCCGATCCGCCTGATCGCATCTCCATGCCGTCCCGCCAACAGCCAGTAGTGCATTTCGCGAACGAGTTGCGCCTGCAGCACCGGCACGGAAGCTGGCCGATCGAGCAGCCGCATGAGACGCAGCGCCGCATCGGCCACTTCGACGTCAGTTTGATCGACCCTGACCGGCGCTAAATCAGAGCAGTTCACGGCCTTCATCTGCCCAGCCAGGTCAGCAATGATCGCCGGGTCCAGCTCTAGGACCAGCGAATAATATGGCGCTGCGATGCTGGCGCGCGTGATCTGGCTGACGGTCGGCACGTCGGCGGTGATCAGCAGCGAATCGCCGGCCGAAAAGTCGAAGCTCTGCGTTCCCATCGTCACGCGCTTCGCGCCCTGCACCACGAGGCAGAGCAAAGGCCGCGAGATATCGTGCTTCAAGTCGCCCGTCGCGGTCGCGCGCACGGCGAAGACGCCCTGAATCGGCGTTGGCGCCATACCCTCGCGATCTGCGTGGACTTCAGCGTGGCGGCGGACGGCGTCAAGCAGCGTGGTCATTTCGCTACCATATCGCGTTCGAGACGATCGCGCATCCTCTTTCGGAGAATTAGGCAAAGATCGTCGAGCTTCCGGCAACACCGGCTCGCCCCAGCGTGACATAAGGGATTCACCGAAAAGAAGGAGACCTGTCATGACCAAGATCGCACTTGTTACCGGCAGCAGCCGCGGCCTCGGCCGCAACACCGCGCTCGCCATCGCGCGCAAGGGAGGCGATGTGATCGTCACCTATCACAGCCGCTCCGGCGACGCCGACAAGGTGGTCGCGGAGATTCAGGCAATGGGTCGGAAGGCTGTCGCGCTGCAACTCGATACGGGCAACGTCGCCGGTTTCGCCGACTTCGCGACGCGCCTCAAGGATGTGCTGGGCACGACCTGGCGGCGCAACACCCTGGATCATCTCGTCAACAATGCCGGACATGGTGACTATGCGCTCATCGCCGACACCAGCGAAGCGCAATTCGACGCGCTGATAAACGTGCATTTCAAGGGCGTGTTTTTTCTGACCCAGACGCTGCTGCCGCTGATCGCCGATGGTGGGCGCATCGTGAATCTTTCGTCAGGGCTGACGCGCTTCTGTGCGCCCGGCTTCGGCGCCTATGCCGCGGCAAAGGGAGCGATCGAGGTTCTGAGCCTCTATCTCGCCAAGGAGCTCGGCAACCGCGGCATCGCGGTCAATACCGTTGCCCCAGGCGCGATCGAAACCGACTTTCTCGGCGGTGCGGTTCGCGACACACCTGACATGAACCAGCAATTCGCCGACATGACCGCGTTGGGACGCGTTGGCGTGCCTGACGACATCGGACCAATGATCGCGAGCCTGCTCGGCGAGGATAATCGCTGGGTCAATGCTCAGCGCATCGAGGTTTCGGGCGGCCAGGCCATTTGAGAAAGTCTGTGGCAACAGGATCACCGGGCCAACAAGATATTCTGGCCACCATTTGCATCCTGATGCAATGGCGCAGCTTGTCCGGGTTACGCATCGCGTAGATCGCCTTGAGGCAAGGATCTTCGATCAGCAGCGCGGTTGTCTGGAGGATGCCGACTTCAGATATCAGCGCTGCTGATTGCGCAGCCGTTCCTTTTCTTCGGTCTGCCAGACCGTGTCGCCGCTTTGCCAGTTCGCTGGACAGCCAGTGCAATCCTTCATCCAGGCATCCTGAAACACCGCAAAGCGGATGCGTGACCCGTCCATGATCGCCTTTTCCAGATTGGCTTCGTAGAATTTCGCTTCCAGCAGATCGGCGTGGATCAGCTTGGCTTCTTTGAAGGACGCGCCTTTCAACAGCGCCTTTTCGAGTGTCGCCGCTGTAAAATCGACACGGTCGAAGGTCGCATGACCAGCCCTTGCAAAAGCGAGATTGGAACCGCGCAGCGATGCACCCGTCAATTGCGCGCCGTTGAGAAACGCGATGGACAGGTCCGCCCCATCAAGATCAGCCCCGTTCAGATTGGCACCGCTCAGGTTCGCATGGCGCATGTCAGCGCGCGACAGCTTGGCTCCACTAAGGTCTGCGCCTGTCAAATCGGCGTTCGCCAGATCGGCAAAGCGCAAGTCCACGCCGGGGCAAGATGTGCGTGGGGCAATGGTGCATCCATTCACGATCCACGGGGTCGGACGCTCTTCGACATTGACGATCTTCTGCTGTGCATAGGCAGGAACAGCAGCCGCGACAATCATCAAGGCAAGGCAGGCGAAGCGCATGGGATGGTCCGATCCACGACAAAAGGGGGTGTCCGGGCGGAGACGCGAGGGAGGTCGCGGTCCGCCCGGACGCTTCGCGCGGAGTGTCGGGCTCCGCGCCAAGACAATTCAGACTTCAGGCAATTCGAACACCCAGAAGGAGCCGCCCTGACTGACCGTGCGCGTTAGGTCGGCCATGTCGCCACCCCATAGCGGCACCGCGCCGCCATAGCCGGACGCCAGGCCGATATATTGTTTGCCATCCTCTTCCCAAGTGATGGGAACCGACACCACGCCCGATCCGGTCTGGAATTTCCAGAGCTCTTCGCCGGTCTTGGCGTTGAAGATCTTCACATATCCATCGCTGGTGCCCTGGATGACGATATTACCCTTGGTGGTGACATTGCCACCCCAGAGCGGCAGAGGCTCCTTGGCTTCCCAAGCGATCTTGCCGGTCTTGGGATCCATGGCCCTCAGCACGCCGACATGATCGTCGAACTGCTTGCGGATGCGGAATCCCTGACCCAGATAGGCCGCCCCCTTGTTGTAGGTGACATTTTCCGTCCAATAATCTTCCGACCAGTCGTTGGACGGGATGTAGAAGAGACCGGTGCCGGGGTTATACGACATGGGCATCCAGTTGGTGCCGCCCAGGAAATTGGGTGTAACCCGGATGCTTTCGCCCTTTTCCTTGCCTGGCGCGGGCGGCGGCGGGCGCTGTCCGGGATTTTCGATCGGGCGGCCGTTGGCGACGTCCCATTTGCTTGCCCAACTGATGTCGGGAACGAAGGGATAGATGCCGAGCGCGCTGCCCTTTTGCTTGCTGATCTTTCCGTCCCGCTTGGTCAGCTTGTCGAGGTCGGTCACGAAGAAATAGCCATTGCGGTCGGCATGGGCGCCAGCGCGGATCGTCTTGCCGTCCTTTTCCAGATCGAACAACACGATCGGGTTGTTGCCCGAAAAGTCCCAGGCGTCATTGGGCGTGTGCTGGAAGAAGCCAACCGGTTCCCCAGTCGATGGTTCGATATAGACCTGTCCCGACGTATAGAGGCTGTCGCCGGGCGAGCGCTTCCATGTGTTCCATGGCGCGGGGTTGCCGGTGCCGATGACGATGGTGTTGGTCTTCTCATCATAGGTGGCCGATTGCCACGGCGCACCGCCACCATGACTCCATGCCTCGACCTTCTTGCCGTCCTTGTCATTGGGCCAGCTGGGCGCTTTGGGATCGCCGGTGAAGGTTGAGGGCTTTCCGTTCAGGCGACCCTGATGCCCTTCCACCATCGGACGCATCCAGATTTCTTCGCCGGTATCGGGATCGCGGGCATATAGTTCGCCCACCACGCCGAATTCATCGCCGGACGACCCGTGGATCAGCATGACCTTGCCGGTCTTCTTGTCCTTCACGATGGTCGGCGCGCCAGTCATGGTGTAACCGGCCTTGTGGTCCTGGAATTTCTTGTTCCACACGACCTTGCCGGTCTTGCGGTCCAGCGCGACCATGCCCGCGTCCAAGGTGCCGAAGAAGATCTTGTCGCCATAAATGGCCGCGCCCCGATTGACGACGTCGCAGCAGGGGCGGATGTCGTCAGGCAAGCGGGCCGTGTAGGACCAGATTTTCTTGCCCGTCTTGACGTCCAGCGCGAAGACGCGGCTATATGATGCGGTGACATAGATGACGCCATCATAGACCAGCGCCTGACTTTCCTGACCACGCTGCCGCTCGTCGCCGAAGGAGAACACCCATTTGGGCACAACCTTCTTCGCGTTATCGGCATTGATCTGATCCAGCGTGCTGAACCGCTGCGCCTTCACGCCAAGGCCATACATCAGCACATTGTCGGTGCTATGTTCGTCGTTGAGGATATCTTCCCACGACACGCCGGCCTTTGTGAAATCATGTTTCTGCGCCGCAGGCTGGCTGACCGCCGGCATCGCAACCAGCATCGCCATGGCCGAAACCAGCAGACACCCCCGTCTTCCCATCATCGCATCCTCCTAAAGCCCGACTGCGGTCATCACCGCTTGTCGAAGCCAAGAGTAAGCGGGGCTTTATGAGATGGTCCTGATAGCTTTCTGAGAAACTGCTCAGAATAGCTTATGCTTTGGTCTGATGACGAAGCAGAAATCCCACTCCTCGGACGGTTGAAAGCTCGGGCGCTCTCTCGTGATGCGACAGATACCTGCGGAGATAGCCTACATAGACGTCGACGGCATTTTCGGTGATTTCTGCATCCTGCCCCCACACTTCATCCAGTATCTGCCCTCGCGTGACGACTTGTCCCGCTTGTCGCGCAAGGCAATGCAACAGGTCGAACTCACGGCGACTGAGAGGGAGCAGCGCTTCACCCACTCGCGCCGATCGGCTGCGCAAATCGACCACCAACTCATCCAGCACGATCCGATCCCGCGATTGGGCGGCGCTGCGTCGGATCATGACATTAAGCCGCGCGAGCAATTCCTCGAACGAGAAAGGTTTGGTGAGATAGTCATCGGCGCCGCAGCGAAAGCCGTCCAGCCTGTCCTCCAGCTCCGCACGGGCGGTCAACATGCAGATGGGAAGGTCATTGCCCCGGGCACGGGCTTCACGGCACAGGTCCGCGCCGTCCGCATCTGGCAGCCCCAGATCCAATATGGCTGCATGAAACTGGCCCGAGCGCAATCGCGATTGCGCCCGACGTCCCAGCGTCTGCCATTCCACGGCATAGCCTTCTGCTGTCAGCCCGCGATGGACGAACCGGCCGATTCCCGGATCGTCTTCGACCAGCAATATCCTCAAGCCCGCGCCGGGAGCCTCAGCGACACGCATAATCCTTCTCCATCATATCTGTTAAAGGCGCTGATCCCGCCGGCATGGGCATGCACGATCCAGCGCGCGAGCGACAGGCCAAGGCCAGTGCCGCCAAGGGAACGGCCTGCCTTACCCTGCGCATAGGGATCGAAAATCCGCTCCAGTTCGCTCTCAGCAACGCCCGGTCCTTCATCCGTGACGACGATGCCCACTTCACCCTGCTCATATGTCCCGCTCAATCGCAGCGTGCCGCCCGGTGGCGAGAATTTCACACCATTGTCGATCAGCGCGAGCATCGCCTGCCGCAGCCGATCAGGGTCGCCAATGACAGGCATCGGTTTGTCGAGCGAGCTCAACTCCAGTCGGACACCGCTGGCGGAAGCAAAGCCGGCCGCACTCTTGCCGACCTGTTGCGCAAGATGCGCGAGGTCCACGGGACTGGAGCGCAGGGGCAGGGCACCATCTTCGGCGCGCGCCAAGGTCAGCAAATCATCAAGCCGCCGTTCAAGGAACAGGTTGCTGTCCAATATCTGATGCAGGGCATCCCGCAGCGCCAATATGTTGTCATCAAAGCGCAGGGCCACTTCAGCCTCGCCACGCATCACCGTTACCGGTGTACGAAGTTCGTGGCTCACCTTTGAAAGAAACAGCCGGCGGCGCTGATCGGTGACGGTCAGTTTTTGGTTCAACCGCTCCAGTTCGCGCGTTCGCGCGGCCACTTTCGCTTCCACCGCCTCCGCCATATTTTCGAAATGATCGATCAACCGCCGCACTTCCGACAGATGACTTCCGGGCAATGGCTTTCGCCCATCCTCCCGCGCGATGGACTGCGTCGCATGAGCTACCGCTTCAAGCGGCTTCACAAGGTGGCGCCAAAGAAATACCGCTCCTCCAAACGGAAGGGCCAGCAGGACGATACTGATGGCAAGGATCAATCGCCACGCGTCGCGCTGCGCCTGTCGCGCCGCCTGTGTCGCCACTTCCGCTTCTCTGTTTTCCTTTGCCGCGATGTGCCGGACCATTGCTCGGATGTCTGGCAAGGCAGGGGAGCCGGATCGTAGCAACGAGACCAAATATCGTGCGTTGGCCTCTTCCTCTGCCTGATAGCGAAGCTCCGGCTCAGTGCCGCCGATCAAAGCCGTTTCCGCTGATATGCTCTCGAAATACGCTCCAATGGCGTTACTCAATTCATTCTGGGCTGCGCTGGAATGGTTCAGCAGGATCTGCGCAGCTTCCGCGTCTATCCGTGCCAGCAATAGAACCTGCTTCTGCGCCATGTCCGCGCGTTGCGAGAATATGTGGGTAGATCCCTGCAGGTAGATTATTGTGCTCAGCAATGCCCCAAGGCCCATTGCGATCGCTATGGCCCCAGTCAGGAACAGACCCCGAAAGCCTATCAGAGTCCGCACGATCCTCTCCTGCCCCAAGCCTCTCCAAGGAGAGGCTAAACCAAACCGGCCTTGGCGTCCCTTATACCTAGGGAGGAGGGGCAATGCGCCAGCGCCTTGACAGGGAGCCATCGTCATTGCCCCGGTCGACGGCTTCTATGGCAAGCGGACCTTCATAGAATTAGCGTCAATGAGCGACGTTGCCCTGCGCCATCGCTACCTCAAAGGCCCCGACAGTTCAGCGACCTGCTCGGAACGCAAGTCGATCGCACATTTGCGCGCTCAGGCGCCTTTCATCTTCTTGCGATGTTCCCGCATCATCATATGGCAGGCGAGGCGGTCATGGTCGTCGGACTGGCGCTTCTCCCAGGGCGGCGACCAGTCGGCAGGCGGCTCGCCACAAAAATAGCCGCCCCGCCGAGAGCGGGTCGTCGCATCGGCTGTGGTCGAAAGCGCGGTGGCGATCAGCCCAAGCGCGAGTATCAGTTTGCTAAACGGCATGGCTGAACCGCGTTTCCTGCGGGCGGAGATAGGCGTCGAAACAAGCCGCGACCGACCGGGCGTAGGGTTGCGCCTCCGGGCGGATCTCGATCATTCCGTCGTGCAGGCGGGCAATCCCCATGTTGATGAATTTGGCCAGGTCGCGCGATTGAACGACCCCGTCGCTTGGCGCTGCGCCGTCGCACAGCAGGCGCTCGATCAATCGCCCGCGTTTCTGATCGTCGGCGCTGCGCCTTACGCCGCGGGTCGCCGTCAGCCGCTGTTGGCCGATCATGTCTCGATAGGGCCCGGCATTTTTCTCATTCTGCACGATCAGGTCGGGAAATTGGCTGATCGCACTGGCCCCCAGGCCGATCAGCACGTCGCTGTCATCCTCGGTAAAGCCCTGGAAATTACGCCGCAATCTGCCGGTGGTCGCGGCCTTTGCCAAAGGGTCGCCGGGCAGTGCGAAATGATCGAAACCGATGGCGCGATAGCCTGCGGCGGTCAGCATCGCATGCCCCTGTGTCGCCATGGCAAAACGCATGGCCATGTCGGGAAGATCGGCCTGCGATATGCGGCGCTGGCGGTGCAGCAGATGGGGCATATGGGCATAGCCGAACAGGGCGATGCGCGATGGCGCCAGACGGATGCTCGTCTCCAGCGTTTCAATCAGGTCCGCTTCGCTCTGACCCGGCAGGCCGTACATAAGGTCGAAACCCACGTCGATCTGTGCCCGGCGCAGCCCCTCAACCGCCGCTTCCACCATCTCGACAGGCTGCACGCGCCCGATGGCCTGCTGGACATGCGGCGCAAGGGTCTGGACGCCCAGATTGACCCGCGAAACGCCGATCTGCCCCATGGCGTCGATCCACGCCCGGTCGAGGCGGCGGGGATCGATTTCGACCGATAGCGCAGCATCGCTGGTGTCAAAGCACAGCAGCAACTGGTGATTGAGGCGCACCCAATCGACCAGCGGCAGCGAATTCGGGCTGCCCCCGCCAAATGCGATATGGGTGACGCGCCGCCGCCCGCCCAGGCGGGACGCGACTAGCGCTATCTCCTGCTCCAGCGCATCGACATAGGTGGCGAGGCGGCGGGGCCGTGTCGCAGCACCAGTGTTGCACCCGCAATACCAGCAGATGTCGTGGCAATAGGGGATGTGCAGATAGAGCGAGATCCCCGCATCCTGCGGTAGCCTGTCGAGCCGTTCCTCCAGCGCTTCGGCGCCGACGGCGTCGGTGAATTGTGCGGCGGTCGGATAGCTGGTGTAGCGCGGCACCGGGGCCGCCAGCAGATCGGGATGGTATCGGAACATGGAAAGCGGCCTGCCATCTGCCGCGCGTCCCCGCATTGCGAAAGATCAAATCTCCGATTGCGCGGCGTCAAGGAACGACCGGCCAGCCCGGCCTACAAGGCGTCATTGACCGCAACATCAGGGACGGAGACAATAATGCGTATAAAGACTTTCTTGCTGGCTGGCGCGATGGCGGGCGCACTGGTGGCTGGTCCGGCTCAGGCCAAGCAAGGCGATATCCTGCTGCGCGTACGTGCGATCATGGTCGCGCCGAACGAAAAGAGCGGCAGTGTCCTGCCGGCCTTTCCAGGCGAAAAAGTGTCGGTCGACAACAGCGTCATGCCCGAAATCGACGTCACCTACATGGCGACCGACCATATCGGTTTCGAACTGATCGCCGCGACCACGAAGCATAGCGCCACCGGCCGTACCGGTACGACCGGCAGCATCGGCAAGCTCGCCTCGACGTGGGTATTGCCGCCGACGCTGACGATGCAATATCATCCGGTCGTCGACGGCCCGATCCGGCCTTATGTGGGGGCGGGCATCAACTATACGCTATTCTATGCAGAAGATGCCTCAACGGCTCTGGAGACAGCCGTGGGCAAGACCAAGGTGCATATGAAGGACAGCGTCGGCTGGGCAGGGCAGGTCGGGGTCGATGTCGACCTGAACGAGAAGATCTTCCTCAATTTCGATGTCAAATATATCGACATCAACACCAAGGCGCGATTGGCGACCACGGCCGCTGGTGTGCAGCGCGTCAAGCTGGCGCTCGACCCGTTGGTATTTGGCGTAGGCGTCGGCATGCGCTTCTGATCGAACAGTAGCCCACTACGAAAAATGGCTCGGCCGTTCCGTTGGCCGAGCCATTTTTCGTTGGTGCGTCGGGCAGTCCCGCGCCTGTTGAAGCACCGGCGCAGAACAGGGCGTTACCGATGCGAGGCAGGTTCAGGCCGCTGGCTGCCAGCGCGTGATGCGGACCAGCAGATCGAGCAGCTTTCGCTTTTCTGCGGCGGTCATGAGCGTATCAAGGTTGGCGTCATGGCTTCTTGCATGTCTGGCAAGAATGACGACCTTTTCCTGACCCGCTGGCGTAAGATAAAGATGCTGTACGCGGCGGTCCTTGCTGCTCTTCTCCCGCGATATGAGGCCTTGCCGTTCGAGGTTGCCCAGATGAGGGGTGAGGGTGGACTTGTCGCGGCCATTGGCCGAACTGATTTGCGATGGCGTGATGCCGGGATTTTCCTCGATCATGCGCAAAACGGCATAGTCACCAGGCTTCAGTCCATTTTCTTCGGTGATGCGGCGGAATTCCGAAAATGAGGCGGACTGTGCAAGGCGCAGATTGAACGCGATGCTTTGCGCGAACTCGCTTGGGTGGAACTGCCAGCCGTCGCCGGGCTTGCCGGTCGGATCGGACGGCTTGTTCTTGTTTGCCATATGCTTTCAATCTCTTCGCGTTCGTCGTTCGTGCGTCGGCTCAGCCGCCCTTGCTCCTGCCGGAATGGAGCGAGGGCGGCTGGCCGGGCAGGTCAGATCGGGAAATGCCCTGCCTGGGTCTCCATGGTTATCCAGCGCTGTTCCGTAAAGCTGTCGATACCAGCCTTGCCACCGAAACGGCCATAGCCCGATGCGCCAACTCCGCCGAAAGGCATTTGCGCCTCATCATGCACGGTCGGGCCGTTGACGTGACAGATGCCGGACTGAATGCGCCGGGCGATACGCAGTCCGCGCGCCGTGTCGCGCGTGAACACAGCCGCTGACAGGCCATATTGGCTGTCGTTGGCCAGTTCGATCGCCTGTTCCTCGTCGCGCGCGCGCATCACCGCGACGACCGGACCGAAGCTTTCATCGCGATAGAGGTCCATTTGCGAGGTGACGCCGGTGATGACCGTCGCTGGCATCAGCACGCTGTCACCCTTTCCGCCTGCGGCCACGCTGGCGCCCTTGGCCACGGCGTCGTCGATCAGGCTGTTTACATGATCCACAGTCTTGCGGTCGATCACGGCGCCTAGGGGCGTCTTGCCTTCGCGGGGGTCGCCGACGGTCAGCGTCCGGGCTTTCGCGGCGAATTTCTCTATGAACGCATCGGCCACGCTTTCGACCACGATGATCCGTTCGGTCGACATGCAGATTTGGCCCTGGTTCATGAAGGCGCCGAATGCCGCCGCCTTGACCGCTTCGTCAAGGTCGGCATCTTCGAGCACCAGCAACGGCGCCTTGCCGCCAAGTTCGAGCAGGCACGGCTTCAAATGCTCGGCCGCGCGTTTGGCGATGATTTTGCCGACGCCGGTCGAACCCGTGAAATTGATGCGCTTTACCTCCGGCGCATCAATCAGCGCGCCCACCACTTCGGCGGCATCCTCCGGGGCGTTCGTCACGATATTGACGACGCCTTCAGGGAAACCCGCCTCTGCAAACGCCTCGACGATCAGCATGTGCGTACGCGGGCAGGCCTCGCTGGCTTTCAGGATCACGCTGTTGCCGCAGGCCAGCGGGGTCGCAATGGCGCGCACGCCCAGAATGATCGGCGCATTCCAGGGGGCGATGCCCAAAATCACGCCCACCGGTTCCTTGAGCGCCATGGCGATGCAGCCCGGCTTGTCGGAGGGGATCACTTCGCCAGTGATATGCGTCGTCAGCGCCGCCGCTTCGCGCACGATGCCTGCGGCGAGGCCAAGATTGAACATGGCCCACCCCGCGGTGGACCCGGTCTCGTTCATCATGGCGGCGACAAAATCGTCCTTGCGCGCTTCCAGCGCCGCTGCGGCTTTCATGAGCACGGCACGGCGGGCATTGGGGCCCATCGCCGCCCATGTGGGAAAGGCGGTCGCGGCGCGCGCAGCCACTGTGTGCGCGTCAGGAGCCTTCATGGCGGGCGCCGATGAAGCAATTTCCCCGGTGAGCGGGTTCAGGCGTGTAAAGGTCAATCTATCCTCCTTGCAGGCCGGTTTCCGGCCTTTCATACCATGTAGAAATCGGCGACCGTTTCGATCCGGTCATTCATAAGAGTGATCGTTTTGGCAGCAATCCTTAACTCGCCGGCTTGGCTGACGAACTGGTAGTCGTAACGCCCGAACAGGCTGCGCTGTCGCTGACGCTTGGGTTCGTAGATGTGCGAGCAGAACGCTGCTGTCGCGCTGTCTGGCTCTTCGACGATGATATTGGTGACCTGATGGCAGACGCGCGCCAGAATATCCGATGCGACCGACATGCCTGAGGTCGCACGCCAGACGCGGTCCTCCAGATTGTGCCGCCCCTTATAATAGATGTGCGACAGTTCGGCGTCCGGATCGCTTGTCGTCGTGTCTTCATCGAGCCAGGCGGGCATCCAGAAAACGCAGTCCTCGCTATAGAGATCGAGCCATTCGCGCCAGCGTCGCCGGTCGAGCAGCATCGCCTCGCGCGTGATCAGCGCTGTCGCTTCCGCCAGATCAAGCATCCAGTGTCTCCCGCGCAGCACCCGCTTCCATCCGCGCCAGCCAGGCGCGATAATAGCTGTGATAGAGCGTTTCATCGCAGAGCATGGCGTCGCCAAGCACGTTGCGCGCCGGGTTCATGTCCAGAAGATCGGAAAAGGCGTTTCCGCCGGTCACGCTGGCCGTCGCGCCGCGACAATATCCATAGGCCCAGCGGTGCAGGCGGGTGGCATTACCCGCCTGGCAGTCTTCATAGCTTACGGTGTCGTCTGGCGTCGCCATGCCGGTCGGATTGAAAAAATCCTCGTAATTACGAATTCGCTGGCGGCGGGCTTCTGCGCTTTCTCCGCGCGGGGCGATGCAAAACGTCCGCATCTCGGTCTTGTTGGCCGCTAACGGGCGGATGATACGCAACTGGCTCGAAGCGTTTTCGGCAAGTTGCAGGTTAGGAAAAATGGTCAGGTTCCGCATGTTGAACATCCAGTCCCGGCGGGCGGCGCCATAGCGTTCAGCCAATATTTCGGCACGCTCGAACAGGGGAACGGCATCGCTGACGCCGATCAGCCCCCAATTGAGCACATGCCCTTCGTCAAAGCTGTAAGAGCCGCCGGTGATGCCTTCGGCTTCCTCGCTCCAGTTCTTGTCCTTTTCCCAGATCGACCGCACCGATTCCGCCCGCCTTTCCTTGGCGCGCTTGTCCAGAAGGCGGATGTAGGATGGATGGGCGGATGTGAAATGATAGGCGTCGGAACAGTTTTCGAGCTGGTATTTCCAGTTCCCGTCGAATGTGAAGACGATTTCGCCGGGGACAAGTTCAAGGCCGCCCTCTCCTTGGTCCGCCGACAGGTCCAGCAGGCGCCGGGCTTCGCCCAGATGCTCTTCGATCGGGCAGGTCGGGACGAGGCTGCCGAACAGAAAGCCGCGATAGTTGGCAAAGGCTGGCAGACGCGGCAGGTTGCGATCGCGGCCGATAAATTCTTCCGAATAGGCGCCTGCGTTCATGCCCTTGACCGCGACGTTGCGGCCGGCGCTGTCAAAACTCCAACTGTGGTAGCGGCAGACATGAAGCCGCCCCTTGCCGGTTCGGCGGTGACAGATCAATGCGCCCTTGTGCGGGCAGGCGTTGACGAACGCACCCAACGTTCCTTCACCATCGCGCATGACGACGATCGGGGTGTGGCCGATGGTGACGGTGAAATAGCTATGTCTTTCGGCTGCCTGGCTATCCATTCCCAGGAACACCCAGCCGCCTTCGAAGATGTGGCGGATTTCCCGCTCGAACAGGGCCTCGTCGGTAAATGCAGCGCGGTCGACGCTGAACCAGCCATCTGAAGGGCGGTCATCGACCAGCGCCCTGACATTTTCAATCGTCACTCTCTGCTCTCCTCAATCCCATTCTTCTTCTCGTTGTGGTTGTGCGCGTCGACCGGAGGCCAGTCAGCGTCGGCGCGCACAGGGCAGGTCAGCTCTTCACGCGCAGGGTGAGATACCACTGACGCGGCGGCGAATAGCCGACACCGACAAAGCCGATCGCACCCGGACCGGATTGATCATAGCCGCCGACCACGAACCGTTTATCAGTGATGTTCTTGACCCCGAAGGTGAGACCCCAGCGGTCGCCGGCGTCGTCGAAGGCAATCGAACTGTTCAGCAGGCCGACATTGCCCGATTGCAGATAGGGCGAATTTTCTGCGTCCGGCGATGTGTTGCTCTTGTAGTTATAGTCGCCGTTCCATGTGATCCGGGCGCCGCTGGCCAGATCGTAGCGGTAATTGGCGCCAAGGGTGACCGACCATTCCGGCGCATTGACAAGATTGTTGGTCACAGGGATCGTCGCGCCGGGTGACATCCTGGAATAATGGGCGTCGAGATAGCCCAAGCCCGCGTTGAGGCCGAACCCGCCGAACCTGGCATCCGCTTCTGCTTCGAAACCGCGGATCGTCGCCTCGCCAGCGTTCTTGAACACGGGCGAAATGGCGATGATCTCGGTGACCTGTATGTCCTTGTAGGCAGTGGTGAACGCAGCCATGTTCAGCCGCAGGTGCCCGTCCAGCAAGGTGGATTTCAAGCCGATCTCATGCGTGTCGGCCCTTTCCGGTCGGAAGGTCAGATCGCTCGCCGTCGTTGTGGAGGGTGACAGCAGGCGGGTCGTCCACCCGCCGGACTTGAAGCCCTGGGCGAACGAATAATAGAACATGACGTCCCGGTTGAATTTATATTCCGCACCGGCCTTGAACGACACGTTGCTGAAACTCAGCTTGTTCATACCAAAGGGGTATAGCCGGGTCAGGTCGTTCTGGTCGGGAAGGAATGGGAGCGGGAGCGAAGTCACGACATTCGGATCAACGCCCGCGCCTGCCCGCGCCCAGAATGCGTTCAGATCCTGCTGATCACCCTGAAACCGCTTGTTTTCCTTCGTATAGCGCACCCCGAATGTGAGACCGAACCGATCCGTGACATCGAAATGCTCATGCATGAAAGTCGCATAGGCCTTGTTGTTGAAATGGTTCGGCCCGTAAATCTGGATCAGCCCTTCCGCGAATACCGGCGTATCCAGCAGACTGCCCGTTTCAGAGAAATAATAGAGGCCGACCGTCCCCTTCAAACGGCCATCGAAATTGTCGTGGTTTAGCTGAAGCTCCTGCGAAAACTGCGTCTGGTCCATAGCGAACGATGCATCGTTCAGGATGATCGGCGTCGCCGCGATTTCGCTGCCGAACCGGGATTTCAATGAGCGGTAGGCGGTGATCGACTTGAGCGAGGCGTTGTCCGCGACTTCGAGATTGCCCGTCAGGGAGAGGCCCCAGGAGGTCAAATTGTCGAAGTTGCTGCCGCGTGCATAGCTTTTGTCGATGTCGCCAGTGACGAAAGCATCGGAGATCGGCAGACGATCATTGTTGGGATCGGCATCGACATTCACGCCATAAAAGCTGGTGCCCACGACGCCGCGCGCGCTACAGACTGCAATTGGCGCCTGACCAAAAATGCAGCCATTATAGGCGGATGCGACGGTACCGTCATTGGCCCCCGCCTTGGTAAACAGCAAGGTGCTCGGTCGGGCTTCCTGCTGGGCGCGCGTGTAATCGGCGGAGAGCAGGAAATCCAGCTTGTCGCTGGCCAGCCATTTCAGTTTGAACCGGGCATTGAAGGCGTTTTCGCCGCCCTGCGTGTCGGAACCGCCCGGCGTTCCGACCTTGCGGAACATGCCCTGGTCCGTGATCGTGCCGGGCAGTCCGGGGAAGGGGATGCGCTTCTGATAGCCGTCGCGGTGTTTGTAGGAAAAGGATGCCTGCGACAGCAACATGCCATCGATCAACGGTATGTCGATCGATCCGCGCACATCGGTGCGGCTGAAGCTGCCGGTCGTGCCTTCAAGCTGATAGCGAAAATCCTTTGCAGGGTCGCGGGTCACGATGTTGAGCGCGCCGCCGATTGTATTGCGTCCGAACAGGTCTCCCTGGGGGCCTTTCAGCACCTCGATACGCTCAAGGTCCAGCAGGTCGACCACCGCGCCCAGCGACCGGGCATAATATACGCCATCGATATAGACGCCGACGCCCGGTTCAAGATTGAAGGCGAAATCATTCTGGCCGATACCACGTACGGTAGCGACCAGGATCTGCGAGGAACCAGCGAAGGAGACGGTGTTCTTGATCTCTATGTTGGGAACATAGCCGCCGATCTGACCGACACTGGTGATGCCCTTCTGTTCGAGGGCCTGGTTCCCCAGCGCAGAAATGGCGATCGGCACTTTTTGCATATTCTCCGATCGCTTCGTGGCGGTGACAACGATTTCGCCGACGCTGTCGTTCGATGCCGTATCGGCTTCCTGTGCAAAGCACGCGGGCATCGCGAACATGCTGCCCAGCAGCAGGGCTGCGCGCAATGTGCGGCCGTTGGCCATCTTGTTTTGATGTTTCATTTTCCCCGAACTCCCTGGTTCATGCCGCACTCCCCATTTCGGGCAGAACGTGCAGCTATCCTCTATGAATAGAGGGGGCCGGAAAGACTTGTTCGAGCTGGTTCCCAAGCTTGTTCCGAGCGGAATCACGCGGTGTCAGTGCGCTATCCCGGTCGCACCGCACAGCCGGTACTCGCGTGGCGTCATGCCGAATTTGACCTTGAATGCCTTGCTGAAATGGGCTGGATCCTTGAACCCCAGATCATAGGCGATCGCGGTGATCGATCGCTGTGCGCCCTGGCTCTCGCCCAGCGACTTGAGGCTTTCCTCCAGCCTGCGGTGCCATATCCATTCGGACAGACTATGCTGGCGACCTTCGAACAGCTTACGCAAGTAACGGCTGGAAACACCCAAGGCCTGCGCCACGCTTTCGCAGGACAGGCTTTCGTCCAGCAGATTGTCTTCCACGAAGCGCAATGCCCGGTTGAGGAAAAAATGATGCCCTTCGCGAACGGGGGGCACGCTCTCCCCGGTCAGATCCTTCAGGGATGCGGTCACGAGATCGAGCAGTGTGTTGCGCAATTGCCGGCCGCTCATGGGTGAAACATCTTCCAGTTGCGCGCTCAGCTGACGGATATAGGTGGAGGCGATGGCGCCCATCCCCTTGTCGCCACCAACCGCGCGGGACGTCAGCAACGAAGGATTGAGCAGCCGGTCGTTAATTTCCTTGCGACTGAACCGCAGGACCGACTGCACGAATGGCTGGTCCAGAACGATGCGATAGGGTTCGGCTGTGTCGTAAATGGCGAACTCGCCCGGACGCAGGCGGGTCATGCGACCGCGTTGTTCAATGCCCATTTCACCTTCATGTATGATGCTGAGCAGGAAATCATCGTCCTTGGAGCGGGCGATGCGCTGCGCATCACGCACGACCGTGTGCGGGGTAGCGGCAACGGTCGCGAAAGACACGTCGAGCAGGCGGCGGCTCTGGATCTGGCCTTTGAACCTGTCGCTGCCATGCTGGCGGCAATCGAGTTCGACAAAGGTTTCGCAAACGGTGTCGCGCCAGAAGGAAAATGACGAACAATCACGCTGAGTGAAGGACCTATCCGCTAGCTGCATGACCACATCCTTTCGAAAACGATTATCTGCACTGGATTGCGTGCCACTCAAAACAACCGACTATACCCCTGCAACCAAGACTCTGTGTTCGGGCTTGCGATAACTGTCATGCCAAGTTGAGGGTGCAGGTCGCACCTGGGGGCGCGATGGAGAGCTTATCCGATGACGAAAAAGACCGCCTACAAAGTGGCTGCCGTTCAGGCGGCGCCGGAGTTTCTCGATCTGCGGGGCAGCGTGGACAAAGCCATCACGTTGATCGAACAGGCGGCGCGGGAAGGGGCCAGCCTGATCGCCTTTCCAGAATGCTGGATTCCGGGCTATCCTTTCTGGGCCTGGCTCGACGCGCCAGCCTGGGGCATGAAGTTCGTCCAGCGCTATTTCGACAATGCGATGACGGCCGACGGGGTGGAGGCGCAGCGGCTCTTGCAGGCGGCGATCGACAACGACATCTTCGTATCGATGGGCTATGTCGAGCGCGCGGGTAGCAGCCTCTACATTGCGCAGCTGTTCCTCGATCCCGAAACGCGAACTGCAACGCCGCGACGCAAGCTCAAGGCCACGCACGTCGAACGGTCTGTTTTTGGCGAAGGCGACGGCAGCGATTTTGCCGTTCATGACACCCGCCTTGGGCGGATCGGCCAGCTGTGCTGCTGGGAACATGTCCACCCGCTCAACAAATATGCGATGTATGCGATGCACGAACAGGTCCATATCGCCGCCTGGCCATGTTTCTCGCTCTATCAGGGCAAGGCCTATGCCCTTGGGGCAGAGATCAACACCGCAGTGTCGCAGGTTTACGCCCTTGAAGGCGGATGCTTCGTGATCGCCGCGACCAGCGTGATGACCAAGGCGCATCAGGACATGCTCTGCGAAACGGAGACGCACCGCGACCTACTGCCGCTGGGAGGCGGGGCTTCGATGATCTTCGGGCCAGATGGCTCGCCCCTGTGCAAACCGTTGCTTCCCGACGAGGAAGGTCTGCTCTATGCCGATATCGACCTGGGCATGATTGCACTCGCCAAGGCCGCAGCCGATCCTGTGGGGCATTATGCGCGCGGGGATGTCTTCAGGGTCTATCTGGACAGCAGCCCGCGTTCTGCGCTGGAGGGTAACGCCCCGCAATCGCTGTCGCGCGCATGGCAACTGCTCGACCCGGCGGACTGACGATCCAGTGGGCCGCCGCGCGATCATTGTGCGGCGGCCTCTGCGATCGGCTGTGATCCGGCGTTGACGCGCGCCACGGCGCGCGGCGCCGTTTCCCTGAAGAACAGGGACAATAGGCCACCGAAGGACAGGACCGCAGCGATTGTCAGGAATGCGGTCGGCAAGCCTGCATGCTGGGCGATGAAGCCCGCCACGCTGGGCGCGACCCCGCCACCGAATATCTCGCCTGAACCAACGACAAGACCCATCGCCCCTGAAGCGATGGAGGCCGGTACTGCCTCTCCGGCCAGTGGCCCCGCGATCAGTGCGATGACCCCGCAGCAGAAGAAGGCGGATGAAAAAAGCAGCATGAACAGCATCGATGGCGTCTGGGCATAGATGGTAAGCAGGACCAGCGAAGCGGCAGCCAGAAAGAAGGCGACAACCGCCGTCGTTCGGCGTCCAAGAACATCGGATATGCCGCAGATCGCAATCTGACCCAGAAAGCCGCCAAAGCCCAGACCCGACATCACAAATCCCATCTGCGTGCCGGAAAGGCCGATGACATCGGTCAGGAATACTGGCGTCAGCGATCCGATCACGAACAGGCCGCTCATGGCGCAGAAGATGGCGGGCATGGCGATACGGACGTTGTGAAAGCCGAACAGGCTCACCCATGAAACCTGTGGCTTGGGTTGGTCATTGATCGCTGGAACAAAGGCTGGCTCGCGCAGGACGAAATACATCAGCACCGCGATGACCAGGCCGGGAATAGCAACGATCCCGAATACAATGCGCCACGATGGCACCAGTTCGACAAGCTGGGTCGCTATGATCGGTCCCAGCGCCAGGCCGAACAATGCGAAGGCACCTTGGATGATGCCCAGATTGAGACCGCGCCGCCGGGGCGGAGAGGCATCGATCGATGCGGCGTAGCTGGCCGGACAATAGGCCCCTTCGGCAACTCCCATCAGCAGCCTGGCGATCAGCAGCATGCCAAGGCCGGTTGCCAGCCCGCTCGCGCCCGACAACAGGGAAAATGCAACGATCGCGGGAATGAGTATCTTGCGCCGTCCGACCTTGTCCGAAAGCCGCCCCATCACGATCGCGAACACGCCCCAGCTAAGGCCCAGGATGGCTGCCAGATTTCCGATGTCCTGATAGTCGAGATCAAGGTCGCGTATGATCTGGGGCGACAGGGGCATCACCAGCCACCGATCAAGACCGACCAGCCCGAAACCCAATGCGAGCAGGGCGACTGCCTTGAACTCGTAACCCGGCTTTTCTTCGCCTGCCTCTGTCATGCGCATCTCCGTGAAACTGGCTCAAATACGGGCGAACTGTTCCTTGGCCCTGACGAGGTGGACAAGCGTGGCCGTGACCGGCGTCGACACACCGATCGCTTCGCCGGCAGCCATCACGGCGCCGTTGATGAGGTCGATTTCGGTCGCACGTCCCGCCAATATGTCCTGCAGCATCGACGGCTTATGCTCGCGATGCGTGGCGAGCGCATGATTGACGCGGGCCATGATCCGCGTTGGATCAACCGCGACCTTGTTGGCCTGGGCGACTGCCACGGTTTCTTCAACCACGGCCTCGACGATCGTCCGCCCGGCGACACTGTCCAGGCCGCCAACGGGGCATTCCAGTATTGCCGAAGGCGCGTTGAGCGCGGCATTGAAGGCGACCTTTTCCCACACCGCGACTTGCGCTGACGGGTCGGCTTTTGCCGACATTCCTGCCGCTTCGAACAGGGTCTCCAGCATATGGGCCTGCGGCGTCCCCGCTTCCTCCAGGCTCCACAAGGTGATCTTGCCCTTGCCGTGGGAATGCACTTCGGCAGGCGGCACGAGGTCGGCGGGCACGTCCGTCACGCCGAACATGACGTGGTCCCGGCCGATCGTTGCCGCGATCGTTTCGGCATTCCCCAGTCCGTTTTGCAGGGTAAGGGCGAATGTTTCCGGCCCTACCAGATGCGCAATCTGCTGCATCGCCGTGGCGGTGTGAATACCCTTGGTGAAAACGATCACCATGCTGGCGACATCGCGCAGGGCTTGGGCGGTGCTTGCCTTGACCGGCACGTTGCGCGTGCCGCGATCATCGATGACCGTCAGTCCGGCGGCATTCAGGGTGTCGATCCGCGCCTTATCGACATCGACCAGTGTGACGGAGGTACCGGCCTCGATCAGCCTGGCGGCGAAATAGCAGCCCATCGCGCCCGCACCGAGCACCAGGACATTTCGGACCAGATCTGCGTCCTTCCCCCCCATTGGAACACCACTCCAAAATAGTTTGATATAAAACTATGTTGTCAGAGAATTCCCGACTGTGCAATAGGGATTCAGGCGGCGGCGCTTCGGTTGACCTCGGGCAGTTACAGGAGAGAATTATGTACACGACGAGCAGTGCTTTTCTTGATGCCCTGACCGAGGCGGGGATTTCCTGCATCTTTGCGAACTTTGGCAGCGATCATCCCGCCATGGTCGAAGCGATCGCCCAGGCCCGGAGCGAGGGCAGGTCGATTCCCCGCATCTTCACCTGCCCCAACGAAATGGTCGGCATGAGTGCGGCGCATGGGTTCTGGCAGGCCAGCGGCGTCCCGCAGGCCGTGGTTGTTCATGTTGAATGCGGCACGCAGGCTCTGGCGGGCGCCGTCCACAACGCGGCCAAGGGGCGCGCCCCGATGCTGATCTTCGCGGGTGCCTCACCATTCACGCAAGACGGAGAGATGACCGGCAGCCGTAACGAATTCATCCAATGGATTCAGGATGTTCACGACCAACGCGGCATCGTCCGCGGTTATGTCAAATATGATAACGAGATCCGCTCCGGCCACAACGTCAAGCATCTAGTCCACCGCGCCTTGCAGTTCGCCGGGACTGATCCCAAGGGTCCGTCCTACCTGATGGGCGCGCGCGAAGTGATGGAAGCCGCAGTAGAACCGCGCGCCAATGATATCGACCGGCACCAGCCGCTGATCCCGTCGGCGCTTCCACCCGAAGGTGTCGAGACGATCGGGCGTGCCTTGCTGGCCGCCCGCCGTCCGCTTGTGGTGACGACCTATATCGGGCGTAACCCCGATGCCGTCGAGCCTTTGACGGCACTGTGTCACCGGCTGGGGATCGGCGTGCTGGAATCGGTGCCAACCTGGATGAATTATCCGCACGATGATTCATTCTATCTGGGCAATCAGTGGAACGAACCCGTGCAGAACGCTGCGTTGGCGGAGGCCGACATGATCCTCGTACTCGACAGCGACGTGCCCTGGATTCCAACGGTCAACCGCCCGGCGCGCGATGCGAAAATCTATCATATCGACGTTGATCCGCTCAAACAGCAGATGCCCTTGGCCGACATACCCGCGCTTGCCGCATTCCGGGCCGACGCGGCCACCTGCCTTGCCCAGCTTCACGCCTGGCTCGATACCCAGTCTGTGGAGCAGGACGCGCTAAGCGAGCGGACCGAACATTACCGGCGGCTCCACGGCCAGCGGGCGGATATTCTCATGGCGCGGGAGGCGCCGGAGGATGGCAAGCCGCTGACTTCCGAATATTTTCTCTCGCGACTGCGCAGGCATGTCGATGAAACGACGCTGATCGTGAATGAGGGCATTTCGAACTATCAGGCGATCTTCAATCATCTCGCACCCACCCGTCCGGCGTCGATGTTCACCAGCGGCGGGGGGTCGCTCGGCTGGCACGGCGGCGCTGCGATCGGCGTAAAGCTGGCACAGCCCGACAAGACCGTGATCGCTTTGACCGGCGACGGCTCGTTCATGTTCTCGGTCCCCACCAGCGTGCACTGGATGGCGCGCCGCTACGAAACGCCGTTTCTGCACATCGTGTTCAACAATGGCGGATGGAAATCACCGAAGCTGTCGACGCTCGCCGTCCATCCGTCGGGCTATGCCGCTGCGGCCGAGGACATAGACGTCAGCTTCGAACCCGCACCCGACTATGTCGGCATTGCAGCCGCGGCCGGGGGAGCATGGGGCAAGCGCGTGACCCTGCCAGCCGAAGTTGATGCGGCGATCGAGGAGGCGTTGACGGTGGTGCGGGACGAAAAGCGTAGCGCATTGCTCGAAATCGTGATCCCGCCGCTCTGAACGGTGATCCCAGCCAGCCGCTCAAGAAGAGTGGATGATCTGATCTTTCCGGGTGCGGACAAGCAACTCACCTATTGGCAGCCCATGGCGGGCGTTACGCACATGCCGAGCAACGAGAAGGCTGCATCAAGGCAGCCTTCCGTGGATGCTGATCGGAACGAAGTGTAACGCCCTTTATCCCCCGCCTTGCAACGCAGGATTATTCTTGCGCTCAGCCAGTTCCGCAGTGATCCGCTCATGCGCTCCCTGCCGCAGCGGGGACAGGAATGCACACAGGCCGCTCCCTGCAAGACTGACGCCGCACAGAAGGGCAATCATGACGGGCAGAGCTGTGCCAAGTCCACCGCCGGATGCGCTTTGGGGATCGTAGCCGACCATGGAGAGCAGGAAGCCAAATAGCCCAGCTGCCAGACCCAGCCCTATCTTCTGGACGAACATGAATACCCCGAACAGGAATGATTCGTGGCGGATGCCGGTTGTCCATTCGCCATATTCGACCGTATCGGGAAGCATCGACCAATAGGCTACGGCGATACCGACAGTCCCCGTCTGCATCACTGCAAAGGCCGCTGTGGCAGAGATAGAGGCGGTTGGCTGGGCCAGCGCCATGAACGCTACTCCGGAGAGGCTGGCAAGGGTTGCGCATATCCAGAGCAAACGCTTGCCCAGACGCCGCGCTACCCAGGCCCAGGCCGGAACCAATATGAAGGCAGCCGAAGTCGCAAAGGTCAGCGCTGCGCGCGATTCCGCTTCGTTGCCGACAACATATTTGAAATAGTAGATCATCGACTTGCTGATCACCGTGGTGTTCAGCGTCGCAAACAGCAGGCCACCAATCAACAGCATGAAGGCGCGGTTTCGGGCAATCGAGACAAAGGAGCCCAAGGATTTGGGCAGATGATCACGCTGTAGATCGGCCGCTTCATCGTCCGGTTCGCGCGTAACTGCGGCAACGAGGATGAAGGTCGCCGTGGCGACGATACCCCCCAGGACAGCTGTCCAGAAGAAGCCGTTGTTGGACGCCCCGCCAGCCATCGCCACCAGCGGTTGGGTGCACAGTGCGACCACCGGCCCGGCGGCAGAGGCGAACAGCACATTCAAGGCGGTAAGCTGTGTCCGCACTGCCTGATCATGGCTCAGTCGCGCGGTAAGAGACGAAAAGGGCACGGCGACCGTCGTGTAGCAGACGCGAAACAGAAGATGGCTTGCAGTAACGGCTACGACCAGGACCTTGCCTTCCAGATCGGGCGAGAGGTAGAGCAGCATGAACGACAGGGCGAGGGGCGCTGCACCGACCGCGATCCAGGGGCGATACCGTCCCCAGCGCGTTCTGGTCCGGTCCATCAACGCGCCGGCTATGGGATCGATCACGGCGTCGAAGATTGATGCCGCCATGTAGATCGCGCCAGCGGTCGCGGCACTCAAACCTACGATGTCAGTGTAGAAGAACAGCAGAAAATAGGTGATGCTCTGCCAGTAGATATTCAGGCCGAAATTGCCGATCGAGTATCCGAGCTTGCGAGGCAGGGTGAGCGGCGTGGCTGTCGAGGTCATGAGAAGGTCCTGCCCTGGCCTATTGTCAGCACCGCACCAAGCGCCAGATCCAGCGCATCCTTGCCTGCCGCAAACCGATATTCGCCTTCATTGATACGCCAGCCATTCAGGCTTGGGTCGAAACGGGCGATCAGCCGGGGGTCGATGCGGATCGTGCAGTCGCGGCGCTCGCCCGCTGCCAGTTCCAACTTGTCCCAGCCGCACAGGCGCTGATCGACGTCCCCGTCGACATGGGTGAGGTAGAGCTGTGGCACATCGCACCCTGTGTTCGCGCCGCTATTGGTCACAGTGAAGCTTGCCGTCGCAGTTTCGCCGTCCCAGGTGAGTGCCAGACCAGAATATGTGAAAGCAGTATAGCTCAGGCCAAAGCCGAACGGGAAGAGCGGAGTGTATGCATTGCGGGCGAACCAGCGATATCCGACACTCGCGCCTTCTTCATAGGGCAATGGAAAAACATCCTTGGCGTTGGCCGCATCGAAGGCTGACTGGCCAAGGCCGAAGAGCTGGGGTCGCGGCAGCTGGTCGACAGATGCCGGAAAAGTGATGGGCAGCCGCCCCGAAGGATTGACCTTGCCAAGCAGGATGTTCGCGATTGCTTCACCTCCGCGATTTCCCGAATACCATGCTGCGATCACTCCCGCGACATCTTGCAGCCAGGGCATCATCACTGGTCCGCCGGTTTCGAGCACGACGATCGTGCGCGGATTGGCCTTCGCAACCGCTTGGATCAACTCGTCCTGTCCACTGGGCAGCGACAGGTCCGGCACATCGACGGACTCGGTCGTCCACTGGGTAGCGAACACGATGGCCACATCGGAACGACTTGCGATTTCTGCCGCGGCGGCTGGATAGGCGCCATCGTTGAGATATAGTTCGGTATCGGGCAATGCGGCGCGTAGCGCTGCATAGGGTGATGAGGGGTGGTAGATCATCGTCCGCGGAACGCCGACTGCGGAGACGCCCATCGCCGGGATCTGGATGCCGGGTCCATCGATTGCCGTCACATAGGACGAGCCGCCCCCCGCAAGCACACCGAATTCCGCCATCCCGCCAATGACCGCGATCGAGCCGGGGCTGCCCAATGGCAGAGCCCCGTCTTGATTGCGCAGCATTACGATGCCCTGTTCTGCGGTGCGGCGGGAAATATCCGCATGCGCCGCATAGTCGATGGGGCCCGGTACGGCGGGCCGGTCCATAAGACCTACGGCAAACAGGGAACGGAGTATGCGGTGAACCATGTCGTCCAGTCGCGCCGCCCAGGCCGGGTCGCGTTCCACCTTCGCGCGCAGCGGTGCGTCGAAAAAGACTTCGGCGTCCAACTGGTCGCCCGATTGCTGGTCCAGTCCGGCCATGGCTGCGTCCACGCTGCGAACCGATCCCCAGTCGGACATGACCCAGCCGGGATATTTCCAGTCACTCTTGAGCACCGTATTGAGCAGCCAATCGCTCTCGCTGCAGAAGCTTCCATTGACCAGATTATAAGCGCACATCACCGACCCTGGCTGGCCGACTTCGATAGCCAGTTCGAAAGCGAGCAGGTCGCTTTCCCTGGCAGAGGCTTCGCTGATTCTGACGTCGGCGCTGAAGCGCCCGGTTTCCTGGTTGTTGAGCGCGAAGTGCTTGACGGTCGAGATGATATTCTCGTCCTGAATGCCGCGAATACTTTCGCCTGCCAAAATGCCGCTGAGCAGGGGGTCTTCGCCAAAATACTCGAAATTGCGCCCATTGCGTGGCTCGCGGGCGAGGTTGACGCCCCCAGCGAGCATGACATTGAAGCCTTTCATGCGGCTCTCGTTGCCCAGCACCTTGCCGCAGTCGCGGGCCAGTTTGCGGTCCCAGGTGGAAGCCAGCGAAATGGTTGAGGGCAGGGCGGTTGCGCCGTCGCCTGGCCGGCATTCGTCGGGGTTGGTCACACCAACGCTGGCATCGGTTTCTTGCAACGCGGGAATGCCAAGTCGCGGTCCGCCGGGAACATATCCGGCTGAACCCAGGGCCTCCACAGGCGCAGGGATGCCCTTGCGCGTTCGTCCCATCGGCCCATGAACAATGGCCAGCTTCTCATCCAGCGACATTTGCCGGACCAGATCTGCTGCTCGCGCGTCTGCCGTGGCGGCAAAACCGTTTGCCGCTGTGATCTCATCTAGATTCGCTTCCATGCAGACTCCCTTCCCGGCGTATTTGGCGGGCACCGACCGTTCCGGAATCGCCCTGCTCTCATTCTTACATGACAACATTGGCATATTGCACTTGTGCTGGTCAATGACTCTGCTGTGAGAGTAAGCGCTTTTGGCGGTGAGGAGGGGCGCCAGTGGCTGTTCTGCAATAGCAGATATAGCGCAATATCTACGTATAAACGCCATTTATCGGTCAAAAACGCCCATTTGGACGCGGATTGGCCGATGCATGCGGCAACGCGGTCAACATTGTACATGGCCTGACAATGTTGTCTTGACTCAATCGAACTAGTATGAGATCAAACAATTCCAGAAACTAATATCTGGGGAGGAAAACCGTGAAATCTACGCTTTTGGCCTGCACGGCCATCATATTTGCCCTGTCGTCCGTCTCGGCGGTTGCGCAGGATGCATCGAGCCAGGATGACGCTGGCAAGGCCGCTGACTCCAGCGATATCATTGTCACCGCGAACAGGACGGAATCGCGCCTGTCGAAGACGCCGCTTGCGATGACCGCGATCTCGCAAGATGGCTTGCGGGATGCAGGGGTCGTCGATGCCCGCTCGCTTGGCCAGATCGTACCGAATCTGCAGATCAGTACCGATCGCGATAACGCGCGCGTGGCCATTCGCGGGGTCACCTCTGCCGACACGACAGAGAAGGGCGATCCTTCGGCCGCCTTCCTGCTGGACGGGGTCTATATTGCGCGCTCATCCGACATTCTCGGCAGCTTTTTCGATCTGGAGCGCATCGAAGTTCTGCGCGGTCCACAGGGCACGCTATATGGTCGCAATACCACGGCTGGCGTGATCAACGTGATTTCCGCCAGGCCCAAAGCGGAGTTTGAGGCTTCGGGCGATGCCTATTTCGGCAATTATGGCCAGCGCGGCGCGACAGCCATGCTCAATGTTCCGGTTGGGGCTTCGCTGGGCCTGCGCGCTGCCGTGAATTACGAACGGATGGACAATGTCATAAAGCTGGCCAACACCAGCGGCGGCACTCTTTCGCCGGCTCGTGATATCTTTTCCGGGCGCCTCTCGTTCGGCGGCACCCTCGGCGACCGTTTCAAATTCGTCATGCGGGGGGACTATTCAAACGCGAACGGCAGCATGCTCAACGTCCTGCCCCTGGCCAATGCCTATAACACGGCTGTCGCCAAGGGAGTGGACCAGCCCCACATCGGTCGCAGCACAAAGGATTATCTGACCTATCCCTTTGCGCTCGCTGGACCGGATCAGCGTGACTATAAGTTTGGCGGGATCATGGGCGAATTTTCCTATGATTTTGGCCTGTTCGAGCTGACCTACCTCGGTTCCTACCGCGAAACCCATCGTGACGACCGGCGCAATTACATCGTCGGAAGCTTCACCAGCAACCCGGCGGTTTATCGAGGGCGTTTCAACCAATGGTCGCACGAACTGCGCGCCGCCTTCGGTCAGGGCAATCCGCTGCATGGCCAGTTCGGGCTCTACTACTTCCGCGAAAAGAGCGACATTTCGCTGATCCTTGGCCCGCCAGAAGCGAATGGTCCGGGCGGACCCAACGCGATCGGCTTCGGCTTCATTCAGGGGCCAACGCAGTCAACGTCCAAGGGCGTTTTCGGAACCTTGACCTATGACGTTACACCCGAACTCCATTTCACCGGCGGGGTCCGCCATACCAAGGACGAAAAGTCCCGCGACGGGTTGACGGTGACACGCTATCCAACCGCAGCGGTATCACCGTGCAATGCGCTTCAGTGCACGCTCAACACGAACATCGCGGCGAATGACTGGAGCAAGACCACCTGGAAGATCGGCGTCGATTATGACTCGCCGATCGGGCTCATCTTTGCCAATGTTTCAACCGGTTACAAGGCTGGTGGTTTCAACGACGGGTGCCTTACGACATCTGGCGGAGTGGGCTGTATCCTGACGCCGGAGACGCTATTCTATCAACCTGAAAATCTGACCGCCTATGAAGCTGGTGTAAAGTTGAGGTTGAGCAATGCCATTCGCCTGAACGGCGCGGTCTTCCACTATGACTATTCCGGACTGCAACTCAATCAGGTCGTCACCACTCCGGTTCCTGGCAACCGCACCAGCAATGCCGCCAAAGCCAAGGTCGATGGCATTGAACTTGAAGCAAACATCACGCCTTATGCAGGCGGAGCCTTCTCGGTCGGGGTGAATTATCTGGATGCACGCTTTGCCGATTTCATCCCCGACGTCACGTTCCCGAACAGCGCGAACCCGCTGAGCTTCGCCGGAAAGCAGCTCGACCACGCCCCCAAATGGACCGCGAACCTGGGCTACACCCATACTATTACCCTGGCTAACGATGCCGAGATCGAACTTGGCGTGCGTTCGCTGCTCAGTTCGAGCTACGCCATTACGAACCTTGGCACTCTTTCGCAGTTCAAGCAGCCGGGCTTTTCGAAGACTGACCTGAACATTACCTACAACGCGCCGGAAAAGCGCTATTATGTTCAGCTGTTCCTGAAGAACCTTGAGAACGAACTGACCGTTTCTCAGGCTCAGGGCGGGCGTCTGGCCAATGTTCAGTTTGAACAGCCCCGGACCTACGGTGTGCGCGCCGGTTTCAAGTTCTGAACCCTTCGGGTTTGCATGATAGGGGAAGGGGCGGCAGTGTGCTGCCCCCTTTTCTGTTTAGGGGCGACGTCCCAGGGATAGCCACTTCCGTACCCCTGGCTCTGAAGGCGAATCTCTAGCGGTATTGCGCTTCTTATCCTGACACATCACCCTTGGCCTGTCTGATTCAGCGCATACGCAGCTGAACTGGGGTGCCCTTGTCGGGCAGGACTCGTTGAATGTGGGAATAGGGTTAAGGCACGGGTCCAGTGGATTGGCGGACGATCAAGCCCAGATCGAGCTCTACCCGCCGGTTCGAACGTGGCCTGATCAGCTGCTGCACGGCAGCATGAACCATCTCGCTCAGCGGTTGATTGATGGTTGTAAGGGGTGGCCAGATCAGGCTGGCCACCGGGCTGTCGTCGAAACCGCAAACCGACAGCTTTTCGGGAATGGCAATTCTGCGGCCCAATGCGCAGGATATGACGCCCGTTGCCATCTCATCGTTCGAGGCAAATATCGCGGTTGGCGGATCGGGCAGGTCAAGCAGGTCGGTCGCAGCCTCGAAGCCTGATCTGGATGTGAAATCGCCCTGACGAACCATGTCGAGTGGCACAGTGCCCGCGAGCCTGGCAAAATGATCGAGAAATGCCCCCAACCGGATTCTTGACGACGTATGGCTTGCATTGCCGACGATAAAACCAATTCGGCGATGACCCAGAGACCACAAATGATCCACCATGGTTCTGACGGCAGCCGCATCGTCGACAACCACTTCCGCGCCGCTTTTCAAATGCTCGCCCGGAGCAAGCCGTGAGTAGGGAAGGCTCAGTTCCTGCAAGGTCTCTATCAGTTCATGACTGTCGCAGACCGGCGGCATCACGATAAACCCCGACACGCGCAGATCCGAAAGCCGCGCTGCTATCTGATCCTTGTTCTGCAGGACTTCTGCGGCCAGCGATTCGGCGATCAGGTGATAGCCAGCGTTCCGACATGCGCCGAGCGCAGCGTCCTGAACCTCCATCTGATATTGCGATTTCCGTTCGGGAAACAACAGGGCAATCGTCATATGGCGGCCGCCTCGAATTGTACGAGCGCCCATGTTGGGAACGAAACTCAGCGCATCGATCGCTTCCAATACCCGCGTCCGCGTCGCGTCGCCGACATAGGACTGATTATTGATAACCCGGGACACCGTCTTGAAAGACACGCCAGCCAGCCTCGCCACGTCGACGATGGTCGGTTTGGATTTGATCCTTTGGCTGTCTGACTCTTTCATCGGTCCTGGGTCACTTGGTGTCTGCGATGTGGTCGCAGAAGGATTATCCGGCATCGGCAGATCGTTCGGACTGGCAACTAACTAAAAGCGACCGCTGCTCTCCAGCAGGGGCCACGCGGCGGTATTTGGCTCCGATGCGCCTGATTGGCCCCTTATCTTACACATGCACAATCAAAAAGCACTTTCACCCCGCCAATGCTCTGCAATCAAGCAGCGGTGTCGTGTGTGATAGCGGCGCTTGTTCGCAATCGGCGATAGGGACCGTCGGCGTCAAGAGTGACACATCGTCCTTTCGGCTTCTCATGATACCGGAGGTCAGGGACAACTCGACCTACTGGTTTCAATGGCGAGGGTGAACTGAACCAGCGTCGCTCCGTATCGTGCGCGAACCCATGATGTTCCGAGCATCGCGCATGAGATCAGCAGCAGGTCATTTCCAGATCTATGTAGCTGTATGCTGCGGAGGCAACGCGAACCATGTCGGCCAAGCGCATGAGTGTAAGCACAAAGGCGTTCTTACACTGCCTTGGCGGCGAGGCGTAAGACGCAACGTAGTTCACCGGAACCCGCTGTTTATACAAAGGAAGAAAAATGGTGGACGCACTAGGGCTCGAACCTAGGACCCGCTGATTAAGAGTCGTTTTAAGAAGATTCCGTCTGCTTCCGTCACCTTCCATCAAGGCTCGTGCGCATTGATTTATCTTGCTGGACTTACTGAATAATATCAGAGAACCTCTTCCATATTTCTCCGTCTGAATGTATGATCGAACACGGGCGGTCAAGGCCATTTTGACATCCATACGGCACCCATAGAAGCTCTATTCTCTCACTTTGCGAGTTACGTCCATGGCTATATCCTTGACAAAGAACGGCATTGAGGCTGCAATTGCCAAACTCCGCTCCGAGCCGGGGAAGCGTATCGAGCTTCGGGACGATAAGGAAGCCGGACTTCTTATCAGAGCCGGCGAACGCGGCGCGAGCTGGTCTCTCGCAGTGCGCCTGCAGGATGGCCAGCGCACTCGGATCAAGCTTGGAACCTGGCCGGGCATGGGGATCGCAGAAGCTCGTGCAGCTGCCCGCGTCGCCCGGACGCAAATCGACCAGGGTAGCAATCCCAACGAACGCAAGCGGGTCGCGCGGCGAACTGCGGCGATTGCTTCGCTCAACCGCAAAACCCTCTCCGAGGTGATCGAGGACTATGACAAGGCCGTGCTTTCGCAGCACCGTCGCGGCGCGCAGACGAAGCGAGCGCTCGACGGCAAGCGGGGGCTCCTGCGCACTCTGCTCAATCGACAACCCGAATCGATCATGAAGGCAGAGATTTCCGATCTCGTAAAAAAGCATGCCAAAACTGCCCCGATCGCCGCTAACAGGAATCTCGCCTACGCATCTGCCTTCTTCAACTGGTGCGTCGACGAAGGCGTTTTGGCCGAAAATCCGGCGGAGAAAGTGCGCAAGCCGTCCAAGGAAAATGAGCGCGAGCGGTTTCACACAATCGGTGAGCTCAAAGAGATATGGGCCGCCGCCGGCACATTGGGCTATCCGTTCGCCCAGCTTTTTCGGTTGCTGATCGTCCTCCCCAATCGACGCGAAGAGGTGGCCGCGATGCCGGTCGAGCATCTTGATCTTGCGAGCGATCGGGCGCCCGGCGACGCTGTGTGGTTGTTACCAGGTGCCCGCACCAAGATGAATAATGCGCTTCGCGTGCCGCTCTCCAGACTGGCGCGATCGATCATCATCGAAGCGATGGAGCATCCGGATCGCCCCAAGGACTCCAAGCTCGTTTTCACGACCACAGGTGATACGCCCGTTTCCGGTTTCACCAAGGGACGGCGCAGATTAGATCAAGCGATTCAGGCGGCTCGTATCAAACGGACGGGGGATGAAGAGACCCCCGAGATGCCACACTGGGTAGTTCACGATCTTCGGACGACCTTCAATACGCATGGCTGCGAAATTTTGGGAATTCCTCCCCATGTTGCGGATCGCATCCTTAATCATGTCGCGACCGCTACGCGATCCAAGATCATGCGGGTCTACAATAAGTCCGAACTATTCGAACCGCGCAAGGAGGCGCTCAGCGCTTGGGCCTCGCTGCTGGAGCAGCGAGTCATTCCTAGCAGCAAGCTCGTCGTATCATAACTCCATACGGCGGTTGCTGGGACACTGGCTGCCATTTCAGGATACGTCTAAAACAATTTTGCTATTCGTATCGGAGCAAGCCAAACAATCTATATCACGATACCGTGCTTTAGCGAGAAGCCCTTCATTTCAGCATCACGATTCATCCCGCAGATTTGCTGCAGATGCGCCCCTCGCTTCCCCACGAGAACCAACATATGGCATACGAAAGCGCGATCGTGATCGCGCAGAGCGCGTTAGGCTGGCGGCAGGTTCGAAGCTGTCATTGAGAGAGCGCGCTGTAGCCTTCGCACGAGACCGAGGCGAAGTGAGGACGAAGGATCTCACAGATATCGGTATTCCCCGCTGCTATCTTTCTCCCATGTGCGACGAAAGACTGCTCATGAAGGTCGGCCATGGCCGCTATCGCGCTGCAAGCCAATAAGCTCAGGTCGAACCTTTCTGATCAGGACGCCCGATAATCAACGGAGCCATGCGCTCCCACGCCGTTCGCAAACTACGGGCCTATGCCCTGAAGCGTGACAAGCATCGCCTGCGGCGACGTCTCTGACAAGTGGTCACGCTTGGCTTCAACGCGCTTGATCTGTTCGGTGAGCAGCTCGAGACGATCGAGCTCACGATTGAGCTGCGCCTCGAGATGCAAGGGCAACGGCTTGCCGCCGACGGTCCTCCTCCTCGATCGTTGGCACGCGAATCATCGAGCAAACCCTTGGCTCACTGCGCATCCACGCCATCAGGGTACGCACTAGCGTCTCGCTATTAATCCCGTCGGCCTTTGCCCGCCGGAGGCGGCGAGACCGCAACCGAAGCGGCGTCGACCACATGGCTGGTGATCCAATCTTCCGACTCCAGAGCGCGATGAATCCAAAAGCCGTGGAGCGCCGCTTCCTGAATAGCGATCACCGGATAGCGCTGGCCCTCGCGGGCCTGTGCCTTGTCACGCAGGGCATCCAGGCAGGCCAGCATCGCCGCCCGGCGCCGAGTGATGGGACATCTTTTCGCTACCCGGCGATAGAGAAGTCACCAGCCCGGTCGATTTCGCGAGTTCCAGCGAGACGAAAATTGCGCCAAGATCAACACGGATGGCGGCAGGCTGCGAGATGGGGTCTGCTGACATGGCAAATCCTTTCAGAGTGGTTGCTAGCAAACCGACTCTGAGCCCCCTCAGGCCGCTATCCAACTCTTATCATGGGATCTTTTCCAATGTCGGAAAATAGCGATTCCTGGTTGTCGTCTTCGGCGCGACACGGGATTGGGCGCGCCAGTTTGGCCTTGATCCACTCGTCTTCGAGGTCGCTGGAGCGGATTTGATAGGGCGCGTAGCGCATGACCTGCTCGGCGGCGATATGCCATTCCTGAGGAAGCGTTGGATCTTGACTTGCGGGACTCCGAGTTTGGCGGCCGCGTCCGACATCGTGAGCCATTCGCCGTTCTTGTCAGAAGACCGGTAACCGCTGATCTTGCGCACCACATGGCTCACTGGCGTGTTCAGTCTGCCCAATTTAATTGTTAAGGCAATGATTGCATATTGAACGTAATCGGATGATGGACTAGGTAGCCGCGCATGCCCCGCGACCGATCCAGAACCAGCCCCGTCACGCTTTTTGAACTCACGAACGCTTTGCAGCCGATCCGGCGTGTCTGGGTTCAGGCAGTCAGTCTCGCACTCGCCGACTTCGGACTTCCCGCATCGCTCATTTCGGCGCTCATTCTGGCGTCCCGTCATGGAGACAAGGGTGTCAGGCAGAACGCGCTGGCCGAGGAAGTCGGGGTCAATCCGGGCGGCATGGTGCGCATTCTCGACCAGGCCGAAGCCGCCAACCTGCTTGAGCGGCGCGATTCTCCCGAGGACCGGCGCATCAAGACGATCCATGTCATGCCGAAAGGTCGTGACCTTGCGAAGAAGATGGAAAAGGCGGTCACGCGGCTCCGCGACGACCTCCTTGGTGATCTTCCTTCGCAGGACATCGAAACGACGACGCGCACGCTGCGTTTGTTCGAGGAACGGATCGGTCAGTTCCTGCAGCAGGCGCGGACGGGCCGATGAAAGTCAGCGCCGATCAGCTGATCTTCTCTGTTAAGCTGTTCGTCGCGGGCATGATCGCATTCGCGATAGCGGTGCGGATCGGCCTGCCCAATCCTTACTGGGCACTTGTCACCTGCTGCGTCTGCATGAACCCCATGAGCGGGGCGATCCGGTCGAAGGCCGTCTATCGGTTCACCGGAACTTTCTGCGCCGGCTTCGTCACGCTTGCCATGGTCGCGCTGTTTGCGAGCGCGCCGCTGCTGCTGATCGCGGCGTCGGGAATCGTGGCAACCCTGGCGTTCGGTATTTCTTTCCTCGACCGCACGCCGCGCAGCTACGGCTTCCAGCTTTTCGCGATCACGCTCATGCTGGTGGCCGTCGCCGGCGTGGATCATCCGGAGATCATGTTCGATACCGTTGTGGCGCGGGTCAGCGAAATCACCCTCGGCATCCTCGCGACGACCCTCGTTGACGGCGTGATCGGTCCGCGTTCTCTTGAAGGTGCGCTACGCGCGCGCTTGCATCGCTGGCTGCCCAGCATCGAGACCTGGGCGACGGATGTCCTTGATGGCCATGAGGCGGACGCCCAAGGAGAGCATGACCGGCTAAAGACGCTGGCCGACATCACATCCCTGTCACAGCTGACCGGAGCGCTGCGCTACGATCCGACGATCCATCGCGATGACCTGCGGCACGCGCTCGCGATCCAGCAACGCCTGCTGCGCATAGTCCCGCTCCTTTCCGCGATCGGCAGCCGCATCGCGGGCCTTGGCGAAGCGGAGCGCTTGGCCCTCCGACCCTCTCTCGCCACGGCCAGGGCCCATCTCGATGCCGGTACGGAACCGCTACCCGATCTGGCCGATGCCGTGCGCTCGCTTCCGCTCGATGCCAGTGACGCGCGCGCGTGGCAGCAACTCGTTCATGATGCGCTGGCCGACATGCTGACGGAAATGCTGACGCTCTGGAGCGAGGTTTCGCGGATCGAGGCGGCGTTGAGCGGAAAGGCGAAGCTTGCGCCCGCGCTCGCGCGAACAGTCAGCGAGACGCAGGCGTTTCCGCTCAACCCCGACATTGATCACGCTGCCCGGATCGCGGCGGGAATCCTCGTAACCTACGCCCTCCTCTGCGGGCTCTGGTATGCGACGGGCTGGCATCAGGGCGCGAACGCCGTCCTGTTCAGCACGATAGCGCTGGCCTTCTTCGGCGGCGGCGACGAGCCTGGCAGAGCGATCGGAATGTTCGCGCGTTTCGCCCTGCTCGCGACCCTGCTGGCGGGGATCCTGTGCTACGGCCTGCTCCCGCTCGCTGCCGATTTCGCGACCTTTGCGATGATGATGGGCCTGTTCATGCTGCCGCTGGGCGTCTGGGCGGCCGTCAATCCGATGGCGACGCTGATCCTCGCCTTCGGGCTCAGCAACATCAATCTACAGGGCCATTATTCGCCGCCCGATTTCGGAACCTTCGTCGAGGCGAGCGTCGCCAGCATGCTGGGCATATTCACCGCCATTCTCGGCGCCGGCCTGTTCCGTACCTGGGGCGTGCAGCATCAGCTTCAGCGCGTCCTCCGCATCGAAGCGCGCGAGATCGCGCGGCTGAGCCGGTCGCCCAGCCGACGGTTGCGGGACAGCTATGTCCAGCGGGCGCTCGACCGCATTTCGGTGGTGACGGCGCGCCTTGCCGCAGCCGGGCAGGTCGAGCGGAGCGCCGGCCTGCTCATCCGGCTGCGGGTCGGCGCGAACGTCGCCGACCTGCGCTCGATGGGCAACGCGCTTCCCGCCGATGGGCGGCAGGCGACGGATCGGGTTCTCGATCAACTCCGCAGCGAGTTCGACAAGCCGCAGCCGTCGTCCCGTCTGCTCGCGCTCATCGACGAAGCACTTGATGCGCTCTGGCCGGGAGATGGTTCGCCCGGCGCTCGCCCCGACCGCGCCATTCATGCCTTAGCGGGTCTGCGCATCGCCCTGTTCGAGCGCGCGCCGGCCTGGGTACCGGCGACATGATCGGCGAAATCGACATCGCGGGCGTGTTCGTTTCGCCGCTGCTCCTCTGCGCGATCCTCGGCTTCGCGATGCGCCTGCTGCTGTCGCGGGTGCTCGAGTCCATCAGCTTCTACCGCCTCGTCTGGCAGCGCCCGCTGTTCGACACCGCCCTGTTCCTCATCCTGACCGGCACCGCCTTTCTGGCTCTACGCCTTGTCACCGCATCCTGAAGTGCCCGCCATGACCCTAGATCGCGATACCCTCCTCCGCCTGCTCAAGCCCCTGCTCACCCTGCTGGTGGTGGGTGCGGGCGTGTTCGTCTTCTGGCACCTCTATAATTACTACACCTACGCGCCACAGACGCGCGACGGGAAGATCAGGGCGGATGTGGTCCCTCTCGCGGCAGACGTGTCGGGCCGGGTCGAGCAGGTCCACGTTCGCGACAACCAGGTGGTCAGGCGCGGCGACATCCTGTTTACCATCGACCATGTTCGGCTGCGCAATGCCGTTGAGCAGGCCGAGGCCGCTGTCGCCACGGCACGGGCAACGTTGAACGCCGCCGAACGGGAGAACCGCCGCTATCAGGCCCTCTCTGATATCGTCTCGGGGCAGCAACGTGACGACCGCCGCTCCACCGCCGAGGAGGCCCGCGCACGCTATGCCCAGGCGATCGCTGATCGCGATCTCGCCCGCATCAATCTGGCGCGCGCCGAGGTGCGTGCGCCGGTCAACGGCATCGTCACCAATTTCTCGCTCCGCCCCGGCGCCTATGCCGCCGCCGGGCAGCCCGTGATGACGCTGGTCGATTCCGACAGCTACTACGTTGCCGGCTATTTCGAGGAGACGAAGCTTTCGCACATCCGCCCCGGCGTCCGCGTCACGATCCGGGTAATGGGCGAGGATAGGCCGCTTTCTGGCCATGTTGAAGGCCGATCGGCGGGCATTGACGATCGCGAACGGACGACCGCGTCCGGAACGCTACTCGCGAATGTCAATCCCACCTTCAGCTGGGTCCGTCTTGCCCAGCGCATCCCCGTGCGGATCGCCATCGACAAGGTGCCGCCCGGCATCGATCTGATCGCGGGCCGGACGGTCACCGTGACGCTCAATGGCGCGGAAAATGCGCTCGGCCCCGGCCGGAGCGAATGACGATGGGGCGCGTCGGAACGAAAAGGCTGCTCGGACTGATGGGCGCGCTGATGCTCGCTGGCTGTGCCACGGTCGGCCCCAGCTATCGGGCGCCGCCCTTGCCCGCAGGCATCTCGGATCGGCCCGCAAGCTTTGCCGAAGAAAAATCGCCCGCCTATTCGGCTGAACCCTTGCCCCAGCGCTGGTGGCGCCTCTACGCTATTCCCCAGTTCGATGCGCTCGTCCAGGAAGCGATCGAGGCCAACACCGACCTCAGGGTCGCGGCGGCCAATCTCGAACGCGCGCGCGCGATTGTCCAGGAGGTCGAGGCCGGCGCGGGCGTCCAGACTTCCACGGCGGGCGGCGTATCGGTGGGCGAGCCGTCCAATCTCGGTCTCGGCTCGCCCAACGGGACCCATGCAACCTTCGACGCCGGCGTCGGCATATCCTATGAACTCGACGTCGTGGGCCGGATTCGGCGCACGATCGAAGCCGCGCAGGCCGATGCGGAAGCGCAGGCCGCCGCCTATGACCTTGCGCGCACGACGGTCGTGGCCGGAGTGGTCGGCGCCTATGGAGATGCCTGCGCGGCCGGCGCGCGGATGACCGTTACCCGCCATTCGGTCGAACTGCAGCGGCAGAGCCTCGCCCTCACCGAAAGAGGCGTGCGCGCCGGCCTCTACACGTCGCTCGACGCTACCCGCTCGCGCGCGCTTCTGGCTCAGCTCGAGGCAGCGCTGCCGCCGATCGAGGCAGGCCGCAAAGCTGCACTATTCAGTCTTGCCGTGCTGCTCGGCCGGACGCCCGAAGATTATCCGCCCAATCTCGCGACCTGCCGGATCATCCCTTCCGTCGACCGCCCCCTGCCGATTGGCGACGGTATGGCGCTGATCCGGCGCCGGCCTGACATCCGCGAAGCTGAACGCCGGCTTGCGGCTGCGACGGCGCGCATCGGAGTGGCGACGGCGGACCTCTATCCGAGCGTCAGCCTCGGCGCATCGCTCGGCACGACCTCGCGGAGC
>FWWL01000762.1_pt1 | contig 44731 bp, 41 predicted proteins | sample 2228331 | NCBI WGS metagenome assembly FWWL01 (sample SAMEA103939775, study PRJEB20133) | metagenome | reverse complement strand
ATGGCCCTGCTGCCCCTCATTATATCACGCCCTGATCCCCTTCCTGCCTCTGTGGACATTACGATTTCCTAAGAATCCGGAAACGCCCTCCCTTTACTGTGGAAAGCGCCCCTCCATAGCCACCGAGGTCACACGGTTGCGTTCATCCAGCACTAACACGCGCGGTTGCCAGTCAGCAGGCGGCGGGGCTTCCACATCGGCAAAGGCCATAATGATGAGCCGATCGCCGACCGTCGCAAGGCGCGCTGCAGCCCCGTTGACCTGCACCGTGCCACTGCCTGCCTCAGCCGCGATGACATACGTTTCAAAGCGGGCTGCGTTCTCCAGGTTAACGACGAGCACTTTTTCCCACACATACAGCCCTGCCTGCTCAATGAGGTCGGCAGCAAGGGCGATGCTGCCCACGTAGTTGAGGTCTGCGGCGGTCACACGTGCTTGATGGAGCTTGACGCGGAGCATCGTCACCCGCATAGGTCTCCCCTTGATGCGCATTTTGCGTATATCCGCATTATACTCTACGATACAGAGGGAGCCGATTTTTTCTACTCTCGGGCCGGGAGAAAACACCGTGAAAAAGATTCTCATTTCCACAGCAGTTGTAGCCCTGCTGGGGCTGTTCGCCTTTGTGCAGGGTGCCAATGCCGCCGTGCGCGTGGGTGACGGCGGCTTTGAGGCCGGACGTCCCAACCCCTACTGGCAGGAACGATCAACCAACGGGCTGCCGCTGATCGTCTCCAGCGCAGGGGCGCATAGGGGGAATTGGCACGCCTATCTGGGTGGCTACGGCAGCGACGAGGTCAGCAAGATCAGCCAGAACATCGCATTTGCCAGAAACGGTAGCGCCACGCTGAACTTCTACCTGCGCATCGCAGACTACGATCCCGTAGGCAGCGATAAGCTCGTCGTCTCTATGGACGGTGACAAGCTGCTCACCATACCCGAAACCGCCGGCCCGGGGTACCCTACATATCAGCTATTGAGCGTTGACATTAGCGCCTATCTGGACGGCGGGATACACACGCTTACCTTCAAGGGCACGGACAAGGGCGGTGTGAAGACCTCGTGGTATGTTGACACGGTGGTTATCCCCTTCTACGGGGTGTGGAACGGCAGCATGGAGATTGACGCCAATGGCGACCGCGTGCCTGACGGCTGGAAGATCAACCCACCCTCCGGAAACGCACGGCGTGTGTGCGATGTGGCTCTCGCTGGATCATGCTCGGTGCGTCTGCCGGGCAGCGGTGCCCCTGAGACGCTGCGCTACACCTTCAAGGCGGGCAACAGCGGCGCTGCTGGCGATAAATTCAACTTCTGGTACTGGATAGCCAGCGAGAATGCCCCAGCAGCCTCGGTGGATATCACAACCACGATTTTCTACACGGACGGCACCTCAGAACAGCACTACGACAACACCTATCCCGCTGGCACGCATAGTTTCACCCTTTACGGCTGGGTAGTGACCCCCAGCAAGCCGTACAAGAAGATCCAACTTTCCTTTACCTACACGGCGGACACGGGGCGCATCTGGGTGGATAACGTCACGCTGCTGCTGGTGGGCTATGCACCCTAGAGGACAATGAGGTACCTGCCTTTCTAGCTCTTATCCTTTGTTTTTCCTGGTGTGGGCGGGGAGTGGCCGCGTAGAACACGCAGTACCAAACCGATCACCAGCGGGGTGATGAGAAACAGACACAGCCCAAAGATAATGGCGCACTCAAAGGCGCCGATCCAACGCAACATGTCGCTCCCTGGATGGTAGCTCACTCTCCCACCATTCCCCTCGGCATGAGAGGATGAGCCACTATTCGGCAGGCGGAACCTCTGGGGCGTTTCGCGCCGCCCAGATGAGGCGGCCACTAAGCCTTTGCAGCAGGATGGTAAGCGCCAACAGCCCCGCCAGCAACATCACAAGCGCCAACAGGCGCACACCCTCATAAGGCCCCGCCAGCGCGGATGTGGCGGATAGGGCGTTCCACAGCAGGGCCAACAGCGGCACCGCCAGCGCTTCGCCAAGCAGGGTGACGAGCGGCGCAAGGTCAGCATCACCAAGCGCCAGCGCGATCACAATGCCCCCTGCTGTGAAGCACGGCAACGCCATCCATGGGAGCAGCATCCCACTCACCGCCCGTAGCGCCAGCCGCAAGTAAGGGAAGCCACTCTCAGCCAACGTTTCCCCAGCGCGGCCCGCTGCCGTCGCCGCGCCCAGTATCTGCGCCGATGCATGCCACACAAGCAGGCTGGCCGCCTCCAAGCGTGCCAGTGAGGCGATCAGCGTGGGGGTCAGCGCCAGCCCCACAAGCAGCAGCCAGCGCCAGCGCCACAGCGCCACGAAGGTCAGTCCCCATGCCACTTCCGAGGGGTCCAGATCGGCAAGGCGGCGCGGATCGAGCACCGGAGAGGCCATCTGGCGTGCCACGCGGCTTGCCGCCGCCACTGGTGCGATCAGGAGGGGCATCAGCACAGCGGCAAGGCTCAGCCCCATCAGCACCGCGCCGAACGTCCGCCAACGCAGCACCCAAGCCAGCACGGCCAAGAGGGTGCAAAAGAGCGCTGCTGCGGGCAGCGCGTACTGTAGCAGGCGCAACGGCAGGGGATGCATCCGCCGCGCGTGGCGCCAAAGCGGATTCTCCCACCAACGCCGCAGCAGAGGCCTAAGGCGGGCATAGGCTCCCTGATAGGCTGTAGAGATGCGCTCGCCAAAACGGGCCACCGATCATCCTATACGGCGGTCTGCGTCCCCATGGCTAACCGCGTTAATAGGCGTTGCGCTCGCCGCTGCCGAAGATAGTTTGCCAGATGGTGCGCACGATGATCTTGATATCCAGCCAGAGCGACCAGTTTTCCACATACCAGAGGTCGTACTTGGTGCGCTCAGCGATGGAGGTGTCACCGCGCAGGCCGTTTACCTGCGCCCAACCAGTCATGCCAGCGCGCTCGCGGTGGCGCTCCATGTAGCGCGGGATGCTACGGCGGAACTTCTCCACATAGACGGGTCGCTCCGGGCGCGGCCCCACAAGGCTCATCTCACCCAGCAGGACGTTGATGAGCTGGGGCAACTCATCAATGTTCTTGGAGCGCAAGAACTTGCCGATGCGCGTGCGGCGTGGGTCGTCGGCAGTCGTCCAGCCCGGGCCATTGGCCTCGGCATCCTGTCGCATGGAGCGGAACTTGATCATCTGGAAGGGACGCCCGTCTAATCCCATGCGTTCTTGGCAGTAAAACACCGGCCCGGGGGAATCCAACTTGATGAGCAGCGCCATGAGCATCATGAAGGGGGAGAGCAGCACTAGCCCAACGCTGGCTCCGATGATGTCCATGGCCCGCTTAAGGCTGAGCTTCCAGCCCCGCAGCTGGATGTCGCGCACCGTCAACAGGGGCACCCCCCCCAAGTCATCAATGGAAAGGCCGCTGGTGATGAACTCAAACAGGTCAGGGAAAATCTTGATCGCCACCGAGCCACGCTGACACATGCCGACCAGGCGCATCAGCTCATGGCGGCTGGTCCCTTCCGGCAGGGCAATGATCACCTCCTGCACATCGGTGCGGTCCACGATCTCGGCGAGCTCGTTGGTGGTACCCAACACCGGCGCACCGGCTACCTCTTGCACGCCATCCTGATCGCTGACCACGCCCACCAGTTCATAGCCCAGATAGGGCGACCATTGAATCTTCTGGATGATGGCGCGCGCACTCTCCGAGGTGCCCACCACCAGCACGCGGTCGCGCGCGATGCCGCGCATACGCAGCCAATGCCACAAGCGGCGGTGCACCTCACGCCCAAGGATGACAAAGGCCAGGCTGAACAGCCACGCATACAGGATCATGGCGCGTGGGAAGTCCAGCTCAAAGATGGTGTTCTTGAAGGTGAGGGCGGAGATGGCCACCGAGACGATGGTGCCGATGCTCACCGCGCCAAAGATGGCGGTGATCTCATCCAGCCGCGAGGCCGCACGGGCAACGTGATACAGTTTGTTGATGTAGAAGACGAGGATGACGCTGGCAACCTGCACGATCAGCATGGGCAGGTAGGTGAGGAAGCCGGGCGCCCCCGTCAGGCGGTCGGGAATGGGGACGAGCAAGCGTAGCTGAAAACCGAGAATGAAACCGGCAGTTACTGCCAGCGCATCAAGGGCTATCTTAGAAAGGATGTACAGTCGGCGTACTCTTGCTTGGCCCACCGCACTTCCTCCTGAGCGGCCCCGCCTCTGTACGGGGGCAGGCAACTGGCCGCCGAGTGCGTTCATCCTGCCCCCCGTGGAGCCGCGAAGACCTCTCGCCACAACTTTGGCCCACCCCACAGGCCGATCCCCAGCAGCACGGCCAGATGGATCAAGCGGGGGGTGGCCGCCTGATAGTGCTTGCGGTAGAAGATGAGGAAGGCGCGCACGAACTCCTGCCGTGCGCGGCGGCTCTGACGGCTGGCCGCCCGCTTGACGTGCAGCACCTTCACGCGCGGGTAATACATGATCTTCCACCCCGCTTCGCCGATGCGCTTGCACCAATCCAGATCTTCGCCGTAGAGGAAGAAGGCCTCATCCATCAGCCCTACCTGCTGGATGGCCTCACAGCGCACCATCATAAAAGCCCCCACCACTGAGCCGACCTCAACCTCCTCATCTTCATCCAGAAAGGTGAGGTTGTAGCGGGCGAAGCGGCGGCTGCGGGGGAAAAGCCGCGAGAAGCCGATGAGTCGCCAGAGAGCCACCTCCACAGTGGGCAGGCTGCGCCGACAGGCCAGGTCCAGTGAGCCATCAGGCAACACCAGCTTTGGCCCCGCCACACCGACCTCAGGATGGGCGTCCATGTAAGCGATCATCTCGGCCAGCGCGTGGGGCGGCAGTTCCGTATCGGGATTGAGCAGCAGGGCATAGCGCGGGGCCTCCGCGGCGGTGTGACCGGGCTGGTCAGCATAGCCCAGCGCCCGCAGGCCAAGGTTGTTGCCCGCTGGATAGCCCACGTTGCCGTGCCCACTGATGAGGTGTGCCATCGGAAACTCAGCGGCGACCATCTCGGCACTCCCGTCGGAAGAGCCGTTGTCTACCACCACCACGCGGTAGCTAAAGGCACCCTCGCTGGCGAAGACCGTTCGCAGGCAGCGGCGCAGGTACTCGCGGGTGTTCCAGTTGACGATGACAATGCCCAGGTCCATCACCTGCGGGATTGTACCGTGCCCCCTGAGGCTGAGCAAACGAGCGTTTGCGTTTCGCTGTGTTTGACAGCCTGCATAGGGCGCGGTAAACTCTAGCCCACAATTGAATAAACGGTGGGCTGAAAAACGTCGTCTCATCCAGAGAGGTGGAGGGACCGGCCCTGTGAAGCCTCGGCAACCGCCTGCGCTCCGGCGTCGGGCGCAGGAATGGTGCCAATTCCGGCAGAGTGACTCTGTGGGAACTCTGGAAGATGAGAGGAGACGCCGCGAGAGATTTCCTGTCGTGCGCCTCTTCTCACAAAGGAGAGGCGCTTTTCAGTTCCGCCGCCAACGCCAAACCGGAAGACAGGAGATCAGCCTATGACCAAGCGCAACATCGTGGTCGCTGCAGCGGACGGCGTGTGGATTGAGGACCGCCCCGTGGAGATCGTGGAGCGCAAAGGCATCGGCCACCCCGATAGCCTCTGCGACGGCATCGCCGAGCGCATCTCAGTCGCCTACACCCGCTACTGTCAGGAGCACTTCGGCCGGCCACTGCACCACAACTTTGATAAGGTGCAACTGGTGGCCGGTGATGTGGACGTGGACTTCGGGCGTGGCGAGATGCTCAAGCCGATCCGCATTCAGATCGCCGGACGCGGCACGCCGGACGTCAACGGGCAGAAAATCCCTATAGACGTGATCGCCATTCAGGCGGCCAGAGAGTACCTGCGCGAGACGATGCGCTATCTGGACCCCGATCGGCACTGCGTGATTGATTGCTACGCCGGACGTGGCTCCAGCGAGCTGGTGCACACAGTAGATAAACGGGTGACAGCCAACGATACCAGCTTCGGCGCGGCACACTGGCCGCGTTCAGTGCTGGAGCGCGCCGTTTATGAGACGTGCGAGTACATCACCGGCACGCTTATCAATCAGTTCCCCATTGGCGAGGATGTGAAGGTGATGGGCTGCCGCACAGGTAAGGAGATCGTGCTGACTTGCGCTGTACCTTTCATCGGGCCGCGCATCCCCGACCTGCAGGAGTACCGCGAGGCCAAAGGGGCTGTGCAGCGAGCAGCGCAGGCCTTCGCCCAACAGATAGCCCCTCAGCACACAGTGCGGGTGGACATCAACACCGCCGATGATGAAGAAGCGAGAAAGGTCTATCTGACGCTCACCGGCACCAGCGCCGAGATGGGCGATGACGGCTCGGTAGGGCGCGGCAACCGCGTGACGGGCGTGATTGCGCCTTTCCGTGCGGCCTCGCTGGAGGCGGCGGCGGGGAAGAACCCCATCAGCCACGTGGGGAAGATTTACAACGTGCTGGCGCTGGAGACGGCCAAGGGCATCGTGGAAAGCGTGCCGCAGGTGCGTGAGGCGCAGGTGTACATCCTCAGCCAGATCGGGCATCCGCTGGATCAACCATTGGTGGCGACGGCCACGGTGATGACCCACGACGGGCATCTCTCTGAGGAGGTCAAGGAGCGCGTGGCAGCGGTGATTGACCGCTATCTGGCCGATATTGAGGGCCTTAAGAAGCGCATCATGGCGGGAGAAGTGCGGCTGTTCTAGGCCCCCCGCCTTTTTGGGAACTGCAGAGGGCACAGGGCGCCCGCAGATTCTCCGTGCGGTCTCTGTGCCCTCTGTGTTGAGCATCTGGATCGGAGCGCATGAAGATTCTGGCACTGAGCGACCGCACGGTAGAGGCCGTTTATTCACCACGTATCGCCCTGCTGTACAGCGATGTGGACCTCGTAGTGGGCTGTGGCGACCTGCCTTACTACTATCTGGAGTACATCGCCACCAAGCTCAAGGCGCCAGTGGTCTATGTGCCCGGCAACCACGATGGGCCGCAGTATACCGCCAGCGGGCACACCATCGCCTATGCGGAGGGCTGTATCCTCGTGGATGGGCGTGTGCAGGAGGTGAACGGCTTGCTCATCGCCGGACTGGGTGGCTCTATGCGTTACCGCCCCTATGCCGTCCACCAGTATACGGAGGCAGAGATGCGCCTGCGCATTATGCGCCTGATCCCCTATCTCATCGCCAACCGCGTGCGCTATGGGCGCTATCTGGACCTGCTGGTGACGCACGCACCGCCCTACGGCATCCACGACGGTCCCGACCTGCCGCATCGGGGCTTTAAGGCATTCCTGACCTTGATGCGCTATGCTCGGCCTAGATACCTGCTGCATGGGCACTGGCACACCTACGGGCGACGCCTTACCTACACCACCGTGTATGAGCGGACAACGGTGGTGAACGTTTACCCGCTGCGGGTGATTGAGTGGGATCGCAATGGGGAGCACTAAAGCACTGGAGCGCGCCGCCGACCTCTATAATCGGGCGCGCAGCAAAGCGTTCCTCCGAAAAGTGTGGACCAGCCTGCGCGGCCAGCCCAATCACTTGCTGGCCTACGATGTGGTGCGTGAGAAGGTGCGGGCAGGGCTGCCCATCTATCGCGGGTTGCGCAGCGTGCCGCTGGAGAAGATCATCGGTAGCGTGAACCGCTACGGCGACTTTGACCGGGCTTTCCTGCCCACACAGGAGTACACCATTGACCGCTGGCTGAACATCGGGCGGGCTTACTATGAGGACACCCCCCTGCCGCCAGTGAAGCTCTATCAGGTGGGGGATGTGTACTTTGTGGTGGATGGCAATCACCGCGTCAGCGTGGCGCGCGAGCTGGGCCGTGAGTTCATTGACGCCGAGGTATACGAGTGCCGCGTGCGCGTCCCTCTTCGCGAAGACCTTGACCCAGACGATCTGGAGGTTATCGGCGAGAAGGCGCACTTTCTGGAAGCCACCCGCCTGGATGAGCAGCGCCCTGGGGCGAACATAGAGCTGACCATCCCGGGCGGTTACCATCTGCTGCTGGAGCACATAGAGCTGCACCGCTATCTGCAGTCCACCGAGTGGAAACGGGAGTTCAGCTTTGAGGAGGCCGCAGCACAGTGGTATGACCAGGTCTACCTGCCGCTGGTGAAGGTCATCCGCGAGAGTGGCATCCTCAAGGATTTCCCCCACCGCACCGAGGGCGACCTGTACCTGTGGGTGATTGAGCACCAGTACTACCTGCGTGAGCAGTTCGGCGACCGCGTGGGGCCCTGGGAGGCAGCGCGTAGCTTCGCGGCGCACTTCACCAACCGTCCCCTCAAGCGGCTGTGGCACTGGCTAACCCAACATGTGTTGGGTCAGCGCCCTCATGATGAACCGCTCTACTGAGCGGTGCAGGAGCCTCACCCTTCACTGCCGGCCTTTCCCCCTCCTCCACATGGCGACACGTGCCCCTTGCCCACCGTGTATGCGACAACCCTGCGCCCCTCACCTAGCCCGAAGGGCCGCCTTGCTGTAAAATAAGGCCACGTTTTTTCCACAGGGCGGGACGGTACAGATGGCTCTTGACCCCCGTTGGGAAGAGTATGCAGTTAAGCGCACCTTTGGCCCCGGTGAGTATGTCTTCCGCGAAGGCGACCCCGCCGACGAGATGTACCTTATCCTGAGCGGGCAGGTGGCAATCATCAAGGATACCAGCGAGCAGCCGCTGGTATTAGGCTACCGCGGTGCGGATGAGATGATCGGCGAGATTGCCCTGCTGCATGAAGGGGTACGCACAGCCTCGGCGCTGACCATTGAGCCGACTACCTTGCTCTGCATCAGCCGCACCGATTTTTGGGACCTCTTTGACGCTCAACCCGCCTTCCGCCGCATCGTGTTGGAGGCACTCATCGGCTTTCTGCTGGCGGCGGATGAGAGCCGCCTCCGCGCTGCCGCCACTGAGCGCGGCCTGTTTGAACGCCTGCAGACTCTCTCCGGTGAGCATGAGCGCCTGGCCGAAACGATGCGCCTGCGTGAGGAGACGATGCATTTCATCGTGCACGATCTGCGCAACCCCCTCAACATGACGCTGATGGCGCTCTCCATCATTGAGGCTGACCCAGCCTACAGCCGAGACGCCGAATCGCGCCGCTTCCTCAGTATGGCGAAGGGCGGTATGCAACGCATGTTTGCGCTCGTGGAGTCGCTACTGGACGTGGATCGACTAGAAGCAGGTGAGGCGGCGCTTCAAGTGCAGCCGCTGGATCTGTGCGAGATCGTGAACAACGTGATCCAGCGCCATCAGGCCATAGCGTGGGCCACTCATCTGGAGCTGAGCACCGAGCTACCAGACCACCCGTTGCTGGTGAACGGCGATGCAGAGCGCCTGGAACGCACCATCACCAATTTGGTGGACAACGCCCTGAAGTATACCCCTGCCGGCAAGCGGGTGAAGGTCAGTGCGTGGGCCGAAGGTGGCGAGGTCTTCGTGGCAGTGGACGACGAGGGGCCGGGTGTCCCACAGGAACAGCGTGCCCGTATCTTTGAGCGCTTCGTCCGCCGTGATGCCCGCCGCGAGGGCAGCCGGGGGTTTGGGCTGGGGTTGGCCTACTGCCGCTCGGCCATTGAGGCCCACAAAGGCCGCATCTGGGTAGAGGATAGCCCGCATCTTGCAGGGGCGCGCTTCGCCTTCGCCCTGCCCGCCCTTTCCTCATCCGAACAAGACAAGGCAGTTTAAGGCTCACCAGCCGTGATTGAGCAGAGCTTCAAGGTCTTGCGGTGCGATCTCGGCCAATGAGCACACCACGCGGTCAGCCTGTGCCAGCACGGCGGGCGGATGCGTGGTCGTCACGGCGAGGCTCTTCATGCCGGCAGCTCGCGCCGCGATGAGGCCTGCCGGTGCATCCTCTACCACCACGCAGCGCGCAGGGGGCACGCCCATACGTTCAGCGGCCAGCAGGAAGAGCGCTGGATCGGGTTTGCCACGCCCCACATCGTCAAAACATATGAGGGCATCCATCCAGCGCTCAAGCCCCAGCAGGCGGCTGATGAGCGCTAAGTTGTCCCGCGGCGAGGAGGTGGCAACGGCCTGCTTCCAGCCGTGCGCCTTAAGGTGGCGCACGAGTTCCAGAGCAGCAGGCACGGGCTGCAGGCACTCGGTGGCACGACGGCGGTAGGCAGCCTCCTTGCGCTCTACCAGCTGCACGGCTTCCCCATGCGTCAGTGGGCGGGGAGCCAGCACCCTGAGCACGCCGAAGTTATCCATGCCAAAGGTGGTATCAAACGCTTCGCGGGTCAGGTCAAGGCCAAAGGCCTCAGCGAGCGTTTCGCGCCACGTCTCGTAGTGCAGGTCGCCGGAGTGGACCAGCACGCCGTCCAAATCCCAAATAATTGCGCGATTGTGGTCTCTCATGGTAGGCTGAGAGTGTAGCGCATGGAGGGAGGGATGGCAATGCATCGCACCACTGTATCACGCCGCACATTTCTGGGATCCGCCGTACTGGCCAGCCTTGGCATGGCGCTGAAAGACATCCTGCGCCCCTCGTCGCTGGCAGCGCAAGGGGCAATCACCCATTGGGATGGCTCGCCGTTGGGGCGCGTGTTGCAAAACAGAATGACGGTGTACAGCGAACCAGCTTGGGGATCGCGCCCTACTGGTGACTACTTCTACTGGAATGACATCGTGGCTGTGCTGGAAGCCGTAGTAGGTGACGGCCTCTACCGCACCAACGACACGTGGTTGCGTGTGGAGACAGGCTATATCTATTCCTCATGGGTGCAGCCATGCGCCGATCAGCCCAACAACCCCTCTGTGCCCATCGGCGAGGGCGGCGCATGGGGCATTGTCACCGTGCCCATCACCTGGACGCGCACCGCCCCCGCCGACGATGCTCCCACCCGTCAGCGTATGTACTACAACACGGTCCATCGCCTCATGGCGTTGGAGAACGATTACTATCTGGTTGAGGAGACCTACGGCTACCGCTACTGGATCAAGGCGGCGCATGTGCGCGTCATCCCGCCGGAAGAGCTGGCGCCCCTCTCGGCACATGTGCCGCCGGAGGAGAAGCGCGTGGAGGTGAGCATCTACGAGCAGCGCCTCTATGCCTATGAGGGCGAGCAGGTGGTCTTCTCCTCGCATGTTTCCACAGGCCAGCCGCATACACCCACACCGCTGGGCACCTTCCGCGTGTACCTCAAGCGGCCCGGTCAGCGCATGATCGGCGGGCAGGGCGAGGATTTCTACAACCTGGCAGGCATCCCCTGGATCTCCTACTTTACACAGGGAGGTGCCGCGTTACACGGCACCTACTGGCACAACGATTATGGTCGCCAGCACAGCGCGGGGTGCGTTAACCTGCCGCCGGAAGCAGCCAAGTGGCTCTTCCGTTGGACGACGCCCGCCGTCAACTATTGGGATTTCAGCACGCGCCCCGACCCCGAGGCAGGTCAGCCCGGCACGCGGGTCATCGTGCGTGTGTAGGTTGGCAATCTGCCCCACAGGAGACCCTCCATGAGCGTGCGTTGGAAGTGGTTGTCCCTTGTGCTCATGGCGCTGGCGCTGACAGGATGTCGGCGCTTGGGGGAAGTGGACTTCACGGGTGCCCCTTCATCCTACTGCCAGGCGTTGGGCTACCGCCTGGAAGAGCGCGAGGACGCCGAGGGACATCCTATGCGGGTCTGTATCTTCCCCGATGGTTACGAGTGCGAGGAGGCAGCCTTCCTGCGCGGTGAGTGCGGCCTGCAATACACCTACTGCGCCCGTCAGGGGATGCTGGCTGAGCGCCGCGAAAGCCCCAATGGGGGGACCTCTTACGTGCAGTGTCGCTTCCCCGATGGCTCCTTCTGCCTGGACTTTGACTTCGCCTTTTACCCCGACAAATGCCGCGAGGCGCGCCGCGCCGTGATCTGTGACCAGATGCCGGGCGGCCTGTGCCCCTCCACACCTGTCCCGGGTGGGTGAGCGAACGCAAGCAGGAGTTAGCAATTGATCCTGCAACCTTGAGACACCATCGCGCATCAGATATAATAAAACAGATGCGATTTATCATAAATTGGGTCGCCTGCTTCTGAAGCCAGCGGGGTAGCTATTACCCCGCTCCCAATATGTATGGCTCCCTCTCTCTGACATCCTGGCGTGTTCTCTGGCCAGTGCGATCCGCAGTAATACGCGCCCCGTTGGATGCGTCCAGGAAGCACAGAGAGAGCATTATCGCAAAACACACGAAAGGGATGGAAATCATGTCTCTGCTACCCAAACCCCCTCAACTCCCCGAAGATTACCGCAACGGAAATGGGCACAACCGCCGCCTGCTGCACTCCGAGACGCAGGAGGAACAGCCCGCACTTGTAGTGATGGACAGCGAGGGCCTCATTGAGGAGGCAGTGCGTCAGATCCTTGTTGCTGTGGGAGAGGATCCCATCCGTGATGGCCTGCTTAAGACGCCCCAGCGCGTGGCACGCATGTACGGGGAGCTGCTAGATGGCTACAAGAAGGACCTAGAAACCATCATCAATGGCGCGCTGTTTGATGTGGAATACGGCGAGAGCGAGATGATCGTCGTGGCCGATATTGAGTACAACTCGCTGTGCGAACATCACATGCTGCCGTTTGTGGGCAAGGCGCACGTGGCCTACATCCCTCGCGATCGCATCGTGGGGTTGAGCAAGATCCCGCGCATTGTGGACATGTTCGCCCACCGTCTACAGGTGCAGGAGCGCTTGACGAACGAGATCGCCGATGCTATTGAGCAGGCGCTTGATCCGCTGGGGGTGATGGTGGTGGTGGAGGGTCAGCACATGTGCGGCTCATTGCGCGGAGTGAAGAAGCACGGCGTGAATATGGTCACCAGCGCCAGGCGCGGGTTGTTCCGCACCGACCGCGCGCTGGTGGAAGATTTCTACCGCATGATTGGTAAGTAACCCACCAAAACAAGAAGGAGGGGCGCCTTGTGCGCCCCTCCTTTTTATTATTAATCGGCGTTGGGTTTACTCCGTCACCAAATCCCACTCGGTGACGTTGAAGAACGGCGTCACGCCGGAGAGCTTCACACCGGTCAGCTTCTCGCTGATGCCAAACAGGTCGGGGTCCTGCCAGAGGCCCAGCCAGTACACCCGCTCATACATGATGCGGCTGATCTGGTGGAAGGTCTCTATGCGCTCCTGGGGGTCCACCTGCGTTTGCTGCAAGCGGAAGAGTGCATCCAGCTCCTCGTCCTCAATGCGCTGCCAGTTCTGCCCCACTGGATAGTCGGGCGTGGGGATTTCGCTGATCAGCCAGTAGGAGACGCTGGGATCGGGGAACTCGGTGGTATCGGACCACTCCATGATGTCCAGTTGGCCTGTGGCCGCCGGGCCGTCGGTGGCGAAGAAGAGGTCGGAGTCGTAGTTGAGCAGCTCCAACCCTACGCCGATCTGGGCCAGCTGCTGCTGGGCGATGGCCTGCACCTCTTGCCGCACCTGACGGGTGGTGGTGCCGTACTTCAGCACCAGCTCCACGCCGTCCTTGTCGCGCGTGCCATCGCCGTTGGTATCCACCCAACCGGCCTCATCCAGAAGCTGCGCGGCACGCTCTGGATCGTAAGGCCATGGCTCCAGCGTGGGGTCGGCGTAAGGCGTGTTGTCCCAATAGGTGACGGCGGGCTTGGTGAGACCCAGCAGAAGGTCCTCGCACAGCGAGGCACGGTCAAAGCCCATGGCGATGGCCTGCCGCACGCGCACATCCTGTAGAGCGGGATGGGCGTTCTCCCCGCCGATGCGCATGTACCAACCCTCGTTGTAACCAGACTGGACGGTGTAAATCTGGATGCCGGCTTGCTCTAGCGTGGGCACATCAGAGTAGGCGAAGAAGGTGCCCAGATGCCCATCGCCGGCGACGAGGGCGTTGATCTGCGAGGCGTCATCGGGCACGAAGCGGATGAAGATCTCATCCAGCTTGGGGCGCCCCAGCCAGTAGTTGTCGTTGGCCACGAAGCGGGCGAAGCTACCCGACTCCCATTCAGCGAAGACAAAGGGCCCTGCGCCGACGGTGGGAGCAAGGTTCCACGCGGCGTTGTCAATGGTGCCCTCGGCGTCAAACACGGGCTGCAGGATGTGCTTGGGCAGGATGCCATGCCACAGCGTGCCCTGCCAGGCCACAAAAGGCTCACTGAAGGTCACCACTACCGTATGATCGTCAGGAGCCTCCACGCTCTCAATGTACTCGTGCGGATAGGTGGAGGCTACCGTGTTGGCGGGGTTGATCACCATCTCGTGCGTGAAGACGAAGTCGGCGGCGGTGATGGGCGTACCGTCCGACCATTTGATGTCGTCGCGCAGCTTGAAGGTGATGACGCGCCCATCCTCGGAGATGCCGCCGTTCTCCACGCTGGGCAGCTCAGTGAGCATCACCGCATAGGGTTGGTTATTCTCGTCAAACTGCCAGGGCCACACCAACCACAGCTGCTGGGTGATCTGCGAGAACCACATGTTGGTGTAGTAGGGATTGAGGGTGTCAAACTCCTGCGTGAAGATGAAGGTGGCCACCTTAGGCGGCGCAGTGGGCGTGGGGGCGGCGCAGGATGCCAGCAGGATGACCGCGCCCAACAGCGCCAGAGCTTTCCACACGGCGTGTTTGCGAAGCATGATCCTCTTCTCCTTCGCTGCAAATTAGGGAAAGACTGCACCCATCGGCAGTGACCTGATGGGCTTCTCCCGTCCGCTATGCCCATTGTACTCCCATAAGACAGGGAAGCAAGATGCCGGGAATGCTGACATTGTGGCAGCTCCACATCCTTTTGCATCCCCTCGGCGTTTGGGGTAAACCTTGAGGTACGCCGGGCCATAAAGCTCCCGAAGCGAGTAAAACCATGAAGGCCACATCTACCCGCATTGTTCGTTCGCGCCCACGCCGCACTGCCCATGTGACCATGCTCCATGATGGCTCGGTGTGGGCTGCGCCGTTGGGTACGCGGCTGGAGGAGTTCTTTAAGCACGCCTACCCCGATCTGATCCCCATGACGCGCTTGCCCACTGCGCCCGCCGAGCGCACGGTGATCGCGGCCATTGTGGACGGGGCACTGCGTGAGCTGAGCTTCCCCATCAACCGCGATGTGGAGGTGCGCCCCGTCCTGCTTAGCGACAGCGATGGGATGCGCATCTACCGCCGCTCGCTCTCCTTTGTGCTGGTGGTGGCCGCACATGAGTTGTTCCCCGAGCGCAAAATCCGCATTGATCACTCCCTACCCTTTGGCGGCTACTACTGCAACGTGGTGCGGGGTCAACCCTTCAGCGCCGAGGAGATCGCCCAGCTGAAGGCGCGCATGACCCAGATCATCGCTGCCAACGAGCCGATCACGCGTATGCCCATTTCGCTGGAGGAAGCCTTTGCCCGCTTTGAGCAGCAGAAGGATGAGGACAAACTGCGCCTGCTACGCCACCGCAAGAAGAACTACCTCATCGTCTACCACCTGCGCGGCGTGTACGATTACTTCTACGGCTACATGGTGCCCAGCACTGGCTACCTGCAGGTCTTTGACCTTACCCAAGATGGCGATGGCTTCATCCTACACTACCCGCGCCACCACGCCCCCACCGTGATCCAACCCATCACCGCGCTGCCCAAACTGCGCGAAGTGTTCCGCCGCGCCGGGCGCTGGCTGGAGTTGCTCGGCGTTGAGGACATCGGCGAGCTGAACGATGCTATCTTGGCCGGACGCGCCCGCGAGCTGATCCTGGTTGCCGAGGCGCTGCACGAGAGCAATCTAGCCGATGTCGCCGATGCCATCGTCGCCCGCCCAGAGGTGCGCTTGGTGCTCATTGCCGGGCCGTCCTCTTCCGGCAAGACCACTGGCTCCAAGCGGCTGGCTATCCAGCTTATGGCGCATGGCCTCAAGCCCTACACGCTGGGCATGGACAACTACTTTGTAGATCGCGAGCAGACGCCCCGCGATGCACAAGGCAACTACGATTTTGAACACCTGCACGCGGTGGACCTGGAGCTCTTCAACGCGCACCTGCTGGCCTTGATGGAAGGGCGCGAGGTGCACCTGCCGCGCTACAACTTCATCACCGGCAAACGCGAGACAGGCGACACCGTGCAGCTGACCCGCGAACACATCTTGATTGTGGAGGGCATCCACGCCCTCAACCCGGAATTGGTGAGGGCTATCCCGCCGGAGCGCTGTTTTCGGCTTTATATTTCCTGCCTGACCCAGCTCAACATTGACCGCCACAACCGCGTGCCCACCACTGATGTGCGTTTGCTGCGGCGCATCGTGCGCGACGCCCGCACACGCGGTTACTCCGCGCTGGACACGCTCTCGCGCTGGGAGAGCGTGCGCGCCGGCGAGCGGCGCTGGATTTTCCCTTATCAGGAAAACGCCGACCTCATGTTCAACTCGGCGCTGGTATACGAGCTGGCAGTCCTGCGCCCGCTGGCTGAGCCGCTTCTGCTGCAAGTGGAGCGCGACTCGCCGCATCACATTGAGGCCAAGCGCCTGCTCTCGTTCTTAAGCTGGGTGGAGCCGCTGCGGCGCACTGAGATCATCCCCAGCAACTCCCTGCTGCGCGAGTTCATCGGCGGATCGATCCTGGAGAACTACATCCCTGGCCGCCCTGCTCCAGAAGAAGATTAAGGGGCACCCAAGCAGTTAACTCCCAGCGCGATGTGGGAGCTTAACGCTTAAGTTGCGGGATGCTCAGGCTGGGGTTATCCTGAGAAGCCATGACAAGGCAACCGAAGAGCAGGGAAGGAGCAGGTACAGCATGGCCCGTGTGGAAGGTGTTGCCCGCAACGTGCGCATTGACCGCGAGGAAGACCGCATTGTCTTGCGTTTTGTGCTGGAAGTAGAAGGCGGTGACCCCATTCCGGTGGAGATGCGCGGCAAGAAAGTGCTCGGTGTGTTGGACAGCGGCGACCGCGTCGCCATCCACACACGTGGGGAAGAGGTGCGCGGTCGCGACGGCATCGCCCATCCCTATCAGGTGGAGAACCTGCGCACACGCTCGTTCGTGCGCGTACCACTGATCATCCTCTGGGAGGAGATCGTCAAGTTTCTTCTCAGCGTGGCACTCTCAGCACTGACAGGCTGGCTGTCCTCGCTGTTGCTCTCCTTCCTCACGGGCATCAGTCCGGTAGTGGTGGCCGCTACACCCGGCGGCGAAGAAAGGGTGGGCGTGCAGCCCCTCTTCTTCGCTGTGGGGGCAGTGGTGGGGCTGGCCGTCTTTTTCTTCCTCTTCATCCTGCCGCGCCTACGGGCGCTGGCGCAGGTGCAAGAGTAGCCTATGGGGAGCGTTCGTGCCTTCCGCGCTCAGGGAGACAATCTGACGCCCCTGCCTGTTGAAGCCGAGACGCTGGACGAAGCCACACTCCTTCTGGGGGAGCACGGCACGTACAGCGTCTTCCGACTCTACGCGGGGGAGCGCGTGCTGCGTTTGCAGCGGCATTTGGAGCGTATGCGCCGTTCGGCGGCCCTGCTGGGCCAGCCCTACCCTCTCAGCGATGCATGGCTGCGCGAGGCTGTGCGCCGCGCCGTGCGCGCCACGGGGTTAGAGGCCCCTCGCGTGCGGCTGACCGTGCCTTTCGGTGCGCCTGACACGGCGCTCATCCTGCTGGAGCCATTTGAGCCACCTCCGCCGACGCTTTACGAACGCGGGGTGCGCGTGGCACTGGCCCGTGCCCCGCGCGAGCATCCCCGCGCCAAGGACTCGCGCTTTGTGGAGATGCGGCGCGCTCTGTGGGTAGGGCAGCAGGACGACGTGTACGAAATACTGCTCCACGACGAGGCTGGGCGCATTCTGGAAGGGACAAGCAGCAACTTTTACGCCGTGCTGAACGGCATGTTGCGCACCGCCGCCGACGGCGTGTTGGAAGGCGTCGCCCGTAGCATCCTGCTGGAGGTTGCGCCAACGGTGCTGCCTGTCTACTGCAAGCCAGTCACCCTCGCCGACCTGCCGCGCCTGGATGAGGCACTGCTCACCAGCGCCTCGCGCGGGGTGGTGCCGATTGTGCGCATCGGCGAGGTCACTATCAACGGAGGGGTGCCGGGGCCGATCACTCAGCGCCTGCGCGCCCGCTATGAGGCGCAGGTGGAGGCCGAGCTGGAGCCGCTGTGAGGCCCGGACGTTCGGGATCATGGATAAACGACCGTACCAGAGAAGAGGAGCTGGCACGAGAAGGGAACTTTTCCCTCGCGGCAGGCGTCTTTACATCAGCACAGCGCTGTAGCGCTGTTTACCCTACCCAGATTCATAGAGCATAGAGGAGGATAAGAGATGAGGGACAAACGTCTGGCAGATTGGAGAGGGTTAGCCCTTGGTGGATTGCTGATTGGCATGGCAGCACTGCTGACGGCCTGTTCTGGCGCTACCCCCGGCGCCGGCCTGATAGGAGCTGGTGGTGGGGGCACACCGACCACTTACGCCGCTGCCGGCAACGGCCAACCGCCCCCCGCTATCATGGTGAGCGGACAGGGCGAGGCCACCGGCAAGCCGGATATCGCCTTTGTGGAGCTAGGCATTGACGTCACCAACTCCGATGTGGGTGCGGCCATCACGCAGGCCAACGAGACGATGCGCAATGTGCAGGCTGCCATTGGCCAGCAGGGCGTGGCCGAGGACGATATGCAGACGGTGGCCTTCAACGTGTGGCCAGAGGATCGCTATAACGATCAGGGTGAGCTGGTGGGGCGCTACTTCCACGTGCAGAACATCCTGCGCGTCAAGGTGCGCGACATTGGCAAGACAGGTGATGTGATTGGCGCGGGATTGGACGCTGGAGCCAACAGCATCAACAGCCTGAGCTTCAGCATTGAGGACACCAGTGCCTTGGAGGCCGAGGCGCGTCAGAAAGCCATCGCCGATGCGCGCGAACGCGCTCAGCAACTGGCCGACGGCCTGGGCGTGCGGCTTGGTGCGCCTATCAGCGTCAGCGAGTCCTCGGGCGGCGTTCCCATTTACTATGAGCGGGCGGTTGCTGCCGAAGCCTACGGCGTGGGGGGTGGGGCGCCGCCCATCAGTGGGGGGCAGCTCACGGTTACGGTGTACGTCAACGTAAGCTTCGCCATTGAGCAGTAAGGGCAAAAAGACAGAAAGGCAACAAAATAGGGCGGGTCTTCTGGACCCGCCCCGTATGATTCTCTATCAGGCGGCGTTATTCTTCCACAAGCCGCTGCGTTCCAGCCAACTGCCTATCAGCGCGTAGCGGAAATCGCGGCCCTGCCACACGCGCAACGCCCCCCACAGGCCGTATAGCCCCAGAACGGCCATGGTGGCCAACGGGATCACCATGCTGCCCAGCCCTACCCAGAAGATGGGCGGCGGTGGCGCATCCTCCGGCAGGCCGATGAGGGGGATGAAGCTCAATGTGTAGCAGATGCCCCACAGCATCCAGAACACAATGGCAATAATCATCGTAATCAGCTGATAGACAGCAGCCTGCAGGGCCTGAAAGGCCGCAAAGCGCGACTTCTCACGCTGGGTGATGTATACCAGCACGCCCACCAGCATCCCCATGCCCTGAAGGATGATGGAGCCGTGCGCCAGTGCCGCCAAGAGGCGGTTTTCAGTGCTCAGCGATTCCTTGGATGTCATCTTGTCCCTTCTCCTTGATAGCCCATGCCCCTGGAGTGATGAAGATCGCCAGTGCCATCAGCGCCCAGGGGAGCGATCCGATCAGGCCCGCCGGTGTGGGGCCAAGCAGGGCCAGCGGCTGACCCCGCACCATCAGGATGCCCAGCCCAGCGATGCCGTTGAGCGCCCCGTGACCGATCACGGCGGGCCACACACTGCCGCCGCGCCACGATGCCCATCCCAAGAAGGCGCGGAAGAGGGCCATCACCCACAACGTCAGCAGCAGTCCCGTCCAGGGGAAGCCGGGATACTGCAGGCCGTAGTTATGCCCCATGGCGATGACCGGCCAGTGCCAAACACCCCAGACGAGGCCGGTGATCAGCAGCGCCCGCCGCTCACCCAGCGGCAGGAGGCGCGGCTGAAGGTAGCCTGCCCACCCGAACTCCTCACCGAAGGTGAACACCGCATTGAGGAGCGGGGCCAGCAGCACCGCCTGCGCCGTCTGTGCCACCACTATCACCCAGGGGCTGACGGGCAGCGCCTGCCCTGCCGGCATGCTCTGCTCTATCATCTCGCGCAGTGTCCCCAGCGAGGGATCAAAGTGCTGGGGGAACAGCACGAAGTAGATCGCCATGCCCAACACCGTCAGCACAGCGGGCAGGAACCACGTCGCCAACCAGTAGGGCCAGCCCTGCCGCAGGTGCGGCTGCAGATAGGCTCCCTGCCAGCCCTCGCGGGTGACGAGGCGCACAAGCACATGCGCCAGCGCAGGGGCCATCATGTAACCCCCTGCCATGAGCACCACTGCCAGCGTCAACCCGCCCTGCGTGCCAGGGACCCGCAGGATCAGCGGGCTGTTGGCCAAACCACCGGTGAGATAGAGGACCAACGCGATGCCCCAAGCAATGCCAAAGGCGAAGGCTAGATAGATCGCCACACGCTTAACATCCGTCTTCACGTCGTTTGCTCCTCATCAGGTAGCGGCCGAGACGTAGAGGTCCCCACCTGCGTAGCCAGCGCTGAGAGGCCCGCAATGCCGCCGAGGTTCATGGTATCCACCGCGCTGGAGGGGACGATCACCAGCGCGCCCTTCTCCTTGAGACCCTCAAAGAGCATGTTCATCGCCCGCAAGTGCAGGGCAGTGGGGCTATCCACGTAGGACAGCGCAGCTTTGCGGAAGCTCTCGGCGATCTGCTCCTCGCTTTCACCAAGGATCACGCGCGCCTGCCGCTCACGCTCGGCCTGCGCCTGCCGCGACATGGCATCCTCCAGCGCTTCAGGGATGATGATGTCGCGGATCTCCACGCTCTGCACCGTCACACCCCAGGGCGTGGTGCGGGCGTCAATGATGCGTTGTAGCTCCGCATCCATGGCCTGTCGCCCCACAAGAATGGAGGCCAGATCCATCTGTCCGATGATCTCGCGCAGGGCGGTCTGCGCCGCCCAAGCGATGGCCGTGCGGTAGTCCTCCACCTCCAAGGCAGCCTTCTCGGCGTCCCACACCACCCAGAAGAGCACAGCGTCTACGTTGACGGGCACGGTGTCTTTGGTGAGGGCGCGCTCAGCGTTGAAGGGCGTGACCATCACACGGTGATCAATGATGGTCGTGATCTGGTCAATAATCGGCACCACCCAGAACAACCCCGGCCCAAACAGCCCGCGAAACTTGCCGTTGCGCAGCACCACTGCCTTCTCCCACTGGTCAACCTTGCGCAGGCCAAAGAGGATGTAGACGCCAATCAGCACCAAGGCGATGGCAAGCGGCGCGATGACGCTGTCGGGCGCACCCAGTTCGCTCGCAACGATGCTGCCTGCCACAGCGATCAGCGCGATCAATATGAAGATGAAGATGGCGAGGGGGCTCATAGCCCGCACTTGATCGGAGCGGACGGCACGGACAGTGGCCAGCTCCTCACCGTCCTTTTGCGTTCTCCTGCGCATTCCCAAGACCTCCATATCTTTCTATCCTTGTTGCTCTAACTCCCGCATGCAGCTCTGAAAGGTCGCGGCAATCTCTTCTGCGGTATAGCCCAGGCTCACCAGCTCGTGGATGGCACTCGCCAGTGTGTTGTGCAGGGTGGCCTGCCGCGCTGCCCGTAGTGCCTCTTCGTCCATGCTCGCCGTCACGTGCGTGCCGATGCCCCGCGCCGTCTTAATGATGCCCACCCGATCCAGTTCCGTGTACGCTTTGGCCACCGTGTTGTAGTCCACGCGCAGGTGTTCGGCCACGGAGCGGATGGAGGGCAGACGGTCGCCCGGGCGCAGCGCACCGACCTTGACCAGCGTCTCAATGCGGTTGACCAGCTGGACGTAGATCGGCAGGCTGCTTCCCTTATCTATAACAAACAGGTCAGGCCCCCAGTCAGTCAATGGTTCCCTAAATCACTATAGAACTCATTCTATATAGCATTATATAATACCATCTTGACATTTGTCAAGAGGCATAGTGAGGGCTGGGATAAGGCTTCTGCACAGCCATCTCCAAACCCACTCCCCTTGCTCATGGGATGCTCACGGCGAGCGTCAGGGCATGAGCACGAGGTCGGTACGTTGGATGTCTGGCACGGCAGCGAAACGGGCAGCGATCTGCGCCAGCGTTTCGCCAGTGAGGGGATGCACAAAATGCGGGTCAAGGTCAGCCAGCGGCAGGGCAACGTGCGCCCGCGTGAGGATGTGCGGGTCGGGGATGCCCAACGCCTCATCCACAAGGTCGCCGAAGAGGGCGATGTCTAGGTCAATGGGGCGTGGGGCGAACCTATCGGCGCCGCGCAGGCGCCCCATGCTGGCCTCAATGGGCCGCAACACGCGGAACTTAAACTGGTCGGGGGCTATCCCCTCAGGCAGGTTAACCAGCACCGCCGCATTGAGGTAATGCGGCTGATTCAGCGGCTCGCCGTGTGGGCCGAGCGCTGCCGTGCGGTAAACGTGTGAGGTGCGCCGCACAGCGATCTGATCGTGCAGCAGCCCCACCGCCCGACGCAGGTTGTGTTGTGGTTCTATATTTGAGCCGAGGGTGATAAAGACGGGGATCATCGCTTCAACGGAGTTGGTCAAGGCCGAAATCCGCTGCCGTGCGCTCAATCTCCACACCCACCGAGCGGGCAAAGCGCAGTGCCCCGGGTTTCTCCACACGCACGACGGCGCGCGTCGCCCCGCCTTCCACGCAGATGCGGGCGATGGCCGTCGCCAGTGCCTCCACCGTGTGGTGCGCCGACCCCTCCACATAGGCGATGATCCGCTTCGTGAGGGTGCGGTAGTTCAGGCAGTCTTCTATGCTATCGGAGCGACCAGCGGCGCGCACATCGGTATAGAGTGTGAGGTTGATAAGGATGTCCTGCTTTTGCTCGCGCTCCCAATCGTTGATGCCAATGATACCGCGCACAAGCAGGTCACGGATGATGATACGGTCTTCCGCCATTGAGATACTCCCATCAGCCTGAGGCGCCAATCACCCTTTCGGCAAAGCGACTTTTCCCACCCACCGCCGCAGCACCACCCCCAGCAACGCGCGCTGCACCTCCTGCCAGGCCCGCCGCACCTGCCGAGCGGCTTCATAGCCCTGCGCCCCCTCCAGACCCCGCGGCGCGTACTGCTCCTGCACGTAGAGATCCACGATGCGGCGCACCGCCTCCGCGCTTGTAGGGATCACCCGCTGGAAGGCCACAGCCCGCTCGTAGGGCGTGGCACTGGCAGGCAGGTCAACGCCTGCCAGCGGCCCCAACAGGTTGAGGAGGGCATAGCAGCGCGTCACTGTGCTTGTCGCCAGCAGGCCGCGTTGTGCCATCCAACGCCTCCCGCCGAGGGTCGCCACACCCCCCACGACAAGCAGGCCGATGAGCCAACGCAGCACAGCAGGTAACCCACCGGCACGGTCCTCACCATTCTCGGCCGGCGGCGGCGCCGGCGTGGGGGGAGGCACCTCTGTAGGGGGCGGTTCAGCGAGCGGTTCTGCCGTCGAGGGTTGCAGCCAGCCGGGCCGCTCTATGGGATCGCGGGCGGCGGTGGGTTCAAATTCCACCCAACCATAGTGAGGGAAATACACCTCCACCCACGCATGGGCATCTGACTCGGTGACAAGGTAAGCGTTGAGCGCTGCGTCAAACGTTCCTTGCGCAAAGCCCGCCGCCACCCGCGCTGGGATACCCGCCGCCCGCAGCAACACGGCCATCGCCGAAGCGTAGTAGGTGCAGTACCCCTCCGGATGCTCAAAGAGCACATAATCCACCGGCTCCGCGCCCGCTGGCGGCGCGTTGATCTGCTCGTTGTAGGCGATATGCTGGCGTAGATAGGCCTCCACAGCACGGACAGCATCGTAGGGCGTGGCGTGGGGAGCGGTCAGCTGCACCGCCAGGTCCCTCGTGCGTTGTGTGACGGTGGGAGGCAGGGCCAAGTAGTGCTCACTCACCCAAGCAGGGTAATCGGTGCCTGCCGTCCGCAGGCTGGCTTCATCGGCAATGCTCAGCGAGGAGGTGACAACGTAGCTCTGGCCGCGCTGCAATGCCTCGTGGGCTTCTACGCTCGTCACCGTGGCGAACTCCTCGCCAGCAGGGGCGGTTAGGATGGCATCGTACCACACAGGCAATGAGGCAAAGGCGAGCGGCTGGGGTGCGGCATAGAGCAGGCTGGTGGCAGGTAACAGCACCTCCACGCGCTGCTGCACGTTGCGCCGCAGGAGATAGGCTTCCCCTTCCTCGTAGGGTAACAGGCCGAAATCAGAGCGGCGGCGGACATCGGCCTGCGCCCACCAGAGGCCATCACGGTAGGTGTCAAAGACTTTGGAGCGCCAATAGTAGCGGTAGCCTGGCGGCGCATAGATGCGCATCACCGGCGCATCGCCCAGCGTGACCGGCCCGCCCATTGCCAGCGCCGCGCCTGCATAGTAGCTGAACGTATCCGGCGGGGGGCGTCTCAGGCCGCCGAAGAGCCGCTCAAAAGTCTCCTCCACGCGGTGCCAGGGGGCATCCTCACCCGACCACAGGGCGCGGAGCCGTGGGCTGGCCGGGGCAGGCGGTGCCAGCCATGCCACCGCTACCACTAGCGCGGCCACAATGAGGCCACCGCGCAGGAGGTCCAAGCGCACGCGAGGGGAATAACCCACTCGCCCGTGTTGCCACATCTGCTCACGGGCAACAGCGTGAGTTTGCACGGCCAGCGCCAGCATGAGCGCCAGATAGATCAACAGGTAGGGTTGGAGATCGGCGCTGGGGCTGGCGTAGTAAGCATTGATGAGCAGGACAATGCCTGTTGGGATGACCGCTTGCCACAGGCGGCGCAGGCGGATGGCATTCCACACCGCGCCAAGGGTGAGGAACCAGATCAGCAGGGCTGCCCACAGCACAAAGATAAGCGTATCGCGGCTGTAGCCACCGCCAACGGCCTGCTCAGTCCATACCATGAGGCGGAAGCCCAGCTCCAGCAGGCGCTGGCGGAAGGTAAGCGGCGCGGCAATCTGCTGACCGACCAGTACTCCCACCGCAAAGGCCCCATAGGCGCTGCCTGCAACGGCGCAGAAGGCATCCGAAAAGCGCGAGATGGCCAGCAGGTAACCCATCAGCAAAGCAGCGAGGACGACGGCAGGCAGCACCGTCAGTCCTTCCGCCCAGCCGGAGCGCATCACCGCCCCAGCGGCGGTAAACACCATAAGGCCCACGATAAGCAGGGTGGGCAGGTCATCACGCAGGAAGCGGGATAACCCCATCCCCCGGCCCCTTTTCCACCGGCGGAGCAGGGGAGAAGAGGCAACGGGGTCTGGCTCCCCTACGGTCTGGGTTGCCATTCCCCGTGATACTCATCAAAGGGGCTGTCGGTCAGGCGCTGCACGATCTGCCCCGTCAAATCCATCACGTAGAGGTCCAGACTGCCCGTGCGATCCGAGGCAACAAGGATCAGCGTGCCATCTGGCGAGAAGCGCGGGCGGATGTAGTTGAAGTTATCCTCCGTGAGGCGACGGATGACGCAGCGGTTAAAGAAGCGGCAGGAAGCATCGGCAAGGAAGAGCTGGCGCACGTTCCCCACCAGTGCCTCATAGACCACTTGCTTGCCATCAGGCGAGAAGTCGGCGGATTTCACCTTACCGACGGCGTCAGTCAGCGCCTGCCGATCTACCGAACGCCCTCCCACACCCAGCCGCAGAATCTCGGACACGCCATCCACGCTGGCGCCATAGAAGGTGAGCACGTCGCCGGGCAACCACTCGTAGAGGTGAATCTCACCCGGCAGCTGCGTGAGGTCCTGCTGTTCGCCTGCCAGCGTCACGCTGCGAATCCACCAACGTCCACCCTCGCGTGAGAAGAAGACGATGCGCTCCCCATCCGGCGACCAGAGCGGTGCGCTATCCACGCGGTAGCCGCTGGTGAGGCGGCGCAGGCTCTCGGTGCAGCTCTCGGCGGAGGCACAACCCGCATCCACAACGTAGATGTGCTGGCCCTCCGGAGCCAGCGCGGATTGGAAGGCGATCAGCTGCCCATCAGGCGACCAGGCCGGTAGGTCATCACGCACGGTGTTATATGTGATCTGCGTCCGCGTGCCATCAGCCAAATTAAGCACAGCGATCTCAGGGTCGCCATCCGCCTCCGAGACGTAAACAATGCGCCCACCGCTCCCTGCGAGGGGGGTGGGCGTGAGCGTAGGTGTGGGGGTGGGCGTGATGGTCGGAGTGGGGGTAGGTGTGGGGACGGCAGCAGTAGCCGTCTGGGCAGCGGACTGCGTGGCTGTGACAAGCACCCCCATGTAAGCCTCGACCGTGGCGGTGAGTTCCGCGCTGTAGGTGGCAGCGGCGGGCGTCTGGGTGTCGTGGATGCGCGCCAGAGCGATCTGGTTGATCTGACGGCGCGCCTCCGCTCCGATCAGCACACCGGCAGCCATCCACACCACAATCAGCATGATCAGCACGAGCGCCACACTGTACCACGCGAAGCCGCGGCGTTCAGCTGCAGCTGGCCGAGGGCGGGGTTGCGTCTCCGTCCGTAGCCGCCCCGTCTCGTCGCGGGGCAGCAATGCCGTACCCTCCTGCGGCGTGTGGCGGGGCATAGGCGGCGGCGTTATCGCCCGCAACGGTGAGGGCATGGGCGGCGGCGTCATGTGGATGGGCAGGTCGCCACGCCCGCGCAGGACGCCCATCGTGGCGCGTTCGCGAGCAGTGGGTTGAAGTTGAGCAGCGGTGGCCAGCGCACGAGCAAACTCGCCGGCGTTGCTATAGCGCGCTGACGGCTCTTTGGCCAAAGCGCGCCGTACAGCTGCCTCCACCGGCACGTTGATGTTGGGGTTAATCGTGCGCAGGGAAGGGATGGGCTGGTCCACGTGCATCTGCGCCAGCTCTTCAGGTGTGTCAGCACGGTAGGGCATCTGCCCGGTGAGCGCGCGAAAGGCCAGCACGCCCAGTGCGTACACGTCGGCAGCCGGTCCCGCCGTTTCGCCACGTGTGACCTCCGGCGCACGGTAGGCGGGTATGGCGCTGAGCGGCTGAGGGTCGGCGCCGCCCATTACACTCTCCATACCGAAGTCGGTCAGATAGGCGTTGCCTTCCTCATCCAGCAGGACGTTGGTAGGTTTCAGGTTGTGGTGCAACACGCCGTGCTGATGGGCATAGTCCAACGCCTCGGAGATCTGCTCCAGCATGGGCAACAGCTCGCCGACGGTGAGCACCTCATAGCGAACGAGCAGATCGGCCAATGAGCCGCCGGCCAGGTAGCGCATCACGAGGTAGGGCAGGCCCTCCCACAAACCGGCGCCATAGATGGGCACAATGTGAAAGTGATTCAACGCCGCAACAGCGCGCACTTCCTGCTGAAAGCGCTCCTGGAAGCGCTCACCTCGTGCCACCGATGCAGGCCATACCTTGACCGCCAGCATACGGTTGACGCTGGGATGATAGGCGCGGTACACCACGCCCCATTCACCCCGCCCGATACGGCTCTTGATCTCGTAGCGCTCAATGTGTTTGCCAGCCAGATTCTCTTCAGCCATGTTCACCATCTACTGTCGCTGTAGTTGCGGGCGCAGGAGGCGCGCCGGTGGCCCTCATCCCCCTCTATTTCCTTTTCCCAACGGAAAGGGGGAAGAGCGACTGCGAGCCGCTAGGGGGTGAGGGAGCGCGGCCACCACGCCGGTGTCACATCGTTGGCCGCGGTGCTGGTCAGGCGTTGCAGAGCACCGCTTTCCAGATTGAGCAGGTACAGGTTGAACCAGTCAGAACCATCGCGATCCGAGTCAAAGGCGATACGCTTGCCATCCGGCGACCAAACGGCATCATCATCGTGCCCCAGCCCACTGGTCAGCTGGGTGATGCGTCCGGTGCGCAAATTGTACTCAAAGAGGGCACGGCGACCATCTGGCAGCCCCTGCGAGGAGCTGAACACCAGCCGCGTGCCATCCGGCGACCAATCGGGCCACTGATCCAAAGCGGTGTTCTGCGTCAAACGGGTAATGGTGCCGCTTGCTACATCCAACAGGTACAGCTCGGCGGAGGTAGCATCATCACCAACCTTCACGTAATAGGCGATCTGCCTGCCATCCGGCGACCATGCGGGCGAGAAGTCGTCCACATCGTTAAAGGTGAGCTGGCGCTCCTGCGAGCCGTCAGGGCGTATAAGGTAGAGATCGAAATCCCCGTCGCGGTCGGAGGTGAAAGCGATCCACTCCCCATCCGGCGACCAGGCGGGGTCAGCATCGCGAGCGCTGTTACGGGTGAGGGAGCGCACGTTGCTGCCATCCGCATCCATGAGGGTGATCTCCGCATCGCCATCCACTGAGGAAGCAAAGATAATCTGTGTGCCATCTGGCGACCAGGCCGGATCAAAGTCAAAGGCCGTGTTGAAGGTGAGCTGACGCAGGTTGCTGCCATCCGCATCTATTACGTAGATTTCATAATCCCCATCACGATTGGAGGCAAAGGCCAGACGTCCCCCGCCACCTGGCAGGGCCTCCGACGGCGTGCCTCCTGCCGTCGGCGTGAACACGGCAGCCCCTTCGTGCACCGAGGCAGTCGGTGTGACGGTGGGCTGGGGTGTGCGCGTGGGCGGCGCCTGGAGCATCGTAAACAGGCTCAAGGGGCGGCCATCGGTGAGGACAAAGGCTGTCAGCACCACACCTACAACGAGGGCGGCCAACACACCCAGCACAATCAGACAGCTCCCCAAGCCGCGCGGTGCCTCCTCCTCTACCCCTTCATAGGCTACATAGCCATAAGCAGCAGGCGACTGCACGGGAGTCTCTTCGGCGGCCTGCGCGGGGATGTGCAGGGTGGGGCGCTCTGCGGCAGCGGCCAGCGCCAGATCACGGGCAAAAGCTCCCGCCGTTGGGTAGCGATCCTGCGGTTTCTTGGCCAGACAGCGCCGCACCACCGCATCCAGCGCTGGGCTGATATTGGGGTCAAAGTCGCGCACCGAAGGCACCGGCTCCAGCGCGTGCATCATGAGCGTCTTCAGAGGGTCGGAGTCGTAGTAGGGCAGCTCGCCGGTGAGCATCTGGTAGGTGATCACTCCCAGCGCGTAGATGTCCACTGCGTGGGTCACCGGCTCGCCCTTGCGCACCATCTCGGGCGCCACATAGGGTGGCGTGCCGATCACCTGCGAGCCGGTGAGGGTGGTGGAGGCCTGCTGCACACGGGCGATACCGAAATCAGCGAGGTAGGCATTGCCGTTGCCATCCAACAGCACGTTGGAGGGTTTGAGGTCGCGGTGGACGATGCCGCGCTCATGCGCATAGTCCAGCGCGCTGGCCACCTGCTCCACGATCTGGACAAGGCGCGGCAGGTCGGGCAGGCGTTCCTCAATGAGGTCGGCCAGCGTGCCGCCGGGGAGGTAGCGCATCACATAGTAGGGGATGCCGTTCTCCTCGCCCACATCATAGATGGGCAGGATATGCAGGTGCTCCAGGCGGGCGATGGTGCGCACCTCAGTCTGGAAGCGAGTGAGGAAGGTGTCATCGTGCAGGAACTCACGCGGTAACACTTTAACGGCCACCAAACGGTCCATGGCCGGTTGATAGGCCAGGTAGACGGACGACATGCCACCTTTGCCCAGCAGGGCACGGATTTCGTATTGTCCCAGCTTCTGGCCAATAAGGTCGTTGGGCATGGTGCTCCTCACCTGCTGCCCGATTATAAACGCTTTGGCAAGAGAGGGGAAAATTGCGGTGGGGGCTTTTGGTTGTCACATAGAGTAATGGAGAGGAGGAAAAGGTGGAGCTACTTCTTATTGCTCAGCGGCGGAAGCAGCCCCCAGATGGAGAGGTCACGACGGAAGCGCGGGAGGTCCACAAAGAGGGCGCAGTCCAGCCCAGCGCGGATGGCGGCCATGCCCCGCCTGGGGTTGTCATCAACCAGCAGGCTGCGCCCCGCCACGAAGGCACCGCTTGAGGTGAGCAGGGTAAACAACGCTTCGCCCGTGTTGGCCAGCGCATAGCAAGGGGCCGTGAGGATGCGTTCCTCAGCGAAGTACTGCGATAGCTCGCTGCGCTGCATGAGCGCATCAAACCAGCGGCGAGGGAAATTGACGAGCAGCCACAACGGATACCGCTCGGCCAGTTCGCCCAGCACAGCAGAAATGCCGGGAATTAGCGTAAGGGCGCTCTCAATGTGAGCGGCCAGTGCAGCCCCCGATATGGCTGTTTCGGCCAGCTCAACGGCCTGCCGGCAGTAGGATTCGGCATCCAACGCGCCTGTGAAGAGAGCCTCATCCATACTCATCAGGTGGAGACACACCTCCGGCGCAGGAGTTGCGTGCGGCCATAGCGCAGCTTGTGTCACTTGGGCGATGCGCGGGGTGAGCACCCCACCTACCACAAACACAAGGCTGTTGATGCGTGGCATGGCTCACTCTCCCATCACCTGAACGATGGCCGTGCGCATCTTGTGGCCGGGGTCCATGTCCACCACCACGATCTCTTGATAGGTGCCCAGCGGCAGATCGCCATCTATGACCGGCACGGTCAATGAGACACCCAGTAGCGCGCTGCGCAGATGGGCCGCACCGTTGGTGTCATATCCGCGCAGGTGATGCTTCCACTCGCCTGCTACCGGTGCTAGCTTCTCCAGCACATCTTCTAGATCCACCAGAATCCCCAGTTCATGTTCCACAATCATCACTGCGCCGGTAGTGTGTTGGTAGAAGATCAGCGCCGACCCTGCCCGAATGCCAGAGCGCTGCACGACCTCGCGTACCTGCTCGGTGATGTTGACGACGTAGAAATCGCCCTCGGAGGGGATGACCAACCGCTCAGTAAAGATCATGCCCACCTCACTGAGCCATCGCACGGATGCGCTGCAAGGCCAACCGTGCGGCGGGGATGGGGTCCAGTGTGTATTGCCAACCCAGCTCAGCAGTGAGGAAGCCATCGTAGCCGCTCGCACGTAACTTGTGCACGAAGCGCTGGAAGTCAAAACTCCCCTCACCGGGCACAAGGTTCTGCTGGGTGTTGCCGTCGTTGTCGTTGACGTGCACCTCAAAAAGGTACCCACCCAAGCGGTCAATGGCCTCCTCGCCGCTCTCCTCACTGAGGTGGATGTGCCCTGTGTCTAGCGCCACACCAAGGTTGGGGCAACCTACTTCTGCGACTAGGCGCATAGCATCCTGCGCCGTGTTGACCAGATCGGTGACGAAGCGATTAGCCGGCTCAACAGCCAGCTTGAGGCCGTACTGAGAAGCGTACTCACACACGCGGTGGATGCTGTCTAGCAGGCGCTGCCAGGCGTCGGCCCGTGTCTGCCCATGCAGCGTGTGCCCGATCACGATGAGCATCATGCCTGCACCCAACGCTACCGCATTGTCGGCACACTCCCGCATATACTGAATGCTGTCTTCCCGCACCGGATCGCGGGGGTTGATGAGGCTGTAGGGGTAACGGAAGAAGGCCGGCATGAAGCAGGGCACGCTCAACCCGAGGTTCTCAATAAGGCGGCGCAAGCGGTCCAGTTCATCAGAGGTAAAATCGCGCCGATAGACATGGGGGCGCCCTCCCCAGATGTCCACGCCGTCGTATCCCAGCGCCGCGATATGCTGTACGGCGTCCTCAATAGAGTAGTTGATAAAGACCGAAGTAGCAGTGGAGGCTTTCATAGCGCAATCCTGGACCCTTCGGCTATCTTATCTCATCCCCCAGACTTGGAGGGCTACCCGCAATTCCTCATGCTCGGCGGCAGCATCGGCCAGGTCGCGCCCGGCCATGATGGCGTCAATGGCTTGTCGGAAGGCCCGCGCGCCGGCCCTCGGCCCAGCGGGATGCCCGAAGAGGCTGCCACCAGAGGCAAGCGCCACATCCGCCCCGAAATCAGCATAGAGCTTGCCCACGCGGCCTGGCACGATGCCACTGGCAATGACAGGCAGAGCCGCCCGCAGGTGGTGGAACGGCCCCCTTAGTTCACGGGCTACCAACAGGCAGCGCTCACGCAGCATGGGGTAGCTTCCTGCGCCGGAGAGCACAACGGTCATATCTGTCCCCGCGAGGCGGGGCAGCTTCGCATTGGCGAGGACGGCGCTTATACCCGTGTGTGTGCCTGCATACAGTGAGGTGCTGCCAGAGTTGTGACCCAGTACCGGCACGTTGATGCGCGGGTCTTCGCACACCACGCGGGTTGCATCAAGGCCCACTTGCAGGTAGTTGACCATCAGCGCATTGGCGCCTAGCTCCAGCGCCTCCAGTGCGTTGGGCAGGAGACGTTCGGGACGGTCGGTGATATTAACCGCGTAGAGGGTACGCTCGCCGGTTTCCTCAAAGGCCAGCTGAGCGGCCTGTGCGTACAGCTTTACCCGCTCAGCACGCCTGCAGTAGGAAGGGTCAGCGAGCAACTCATCGTCCTTGACGATGTCAGCTCCCCCTCTGGCGGCCTCCAAGAAGATAGCAGCCCCTTCCTGAGGAGAATAACCACGGCTGGGCTTGAAGATGGCCAGTAGCAGAGGGCGATGAGGGACACCTAGCTGCTCACGGATGCCCTGCAGGCCGAACTTTGGCCCTTTGAAGGAGGCCGTGTAGGCGTGTGGCAGGTAGAGGTCAAGCAGCTTGACGCCCCCATAGGCGACAATCTCACCGGCCACTTGCGTCAACAACGTAGCAAGGCTGTCCCCTACATCACAAAGGGGGATGGCGATCTGCATGATGAAGCGGCGCACAAGGACATCGGCGGGCACTTCTAACTCGTAGGGCGGTGCCTCATAGACACCAAGGATGTGGGCTGTATGCTGCGTTCGTCGCTCCGCCGAGACACCTGCCACATCCGTCCATGTGCCCGGATAGAACAGGGCGGAGAGTTCCCTCAAACGGGAGAGCACATCCTCCCCCGCAGGGATTTCTATGAAGTAGGTGGCAATCACCACCCCTTCATGCTCAATGCCATCAAAGGGATAATCCAAATAAGGGCTGACCATGGATGCCTCTCAGCGGGGCCTTACGTGCCATTGGTGCGGGGAATTTCCCACACGGCTTCTACGATGTCGTCGCGCATGGCGTAGAAGCGATCAAAGAGCTTAATGGTATCGTTGGCGTTGCGCACCCAGAGCTCCACCTTGTCCCCTATTTTTAGGTTGCAGGCTGCCCCTTCAAGGCGCACCCGTCCATGCTCTTGGGAGAGCGAAAACACCGTTGCCCCGTGTGGACTCTTAACCTCCGGCAAACCAAAGTAGGGATCCAATTCCCTCCTGCCAGCATCAATGATGGCCAGATCGTGGTTCTTGGCCCATGAGGGTCGGCTGATTACAGTTGCCAGCACGGTCAGCGCGCAGTCAAAATCGCGCACACCCTTCTCACGGAACGCCGTGTCCATGAGCAGATAGGTGCCCGCCTGAACTTCGGTGATGCCCGGCACGCGGCTTGCGTACTTATAGGTAAACGTGCCTGCGGCACTGACGATCTCCACCTCCAGCCCGTTGTCCTCTATATAGCGCCGTGTATCAGCCAGCAACTGGTTGGCCTTTAGAGAGGCGGCTTCGCGCTCCTCCTCACTGACGTGAAAGGTGCAGTGGCCGTCATACCCCATAAGTCCGCAGAACTTAAGGCCCGGTGCCTCGTGCACGGCCCTCGCCAGATCAAGCGCCGGCTGGAAAGGCGCCACGCCACAGCGATCATGCCCGATGTTCACTTCCACCAGCACCCGGATCTGGACACCTCTGGCGGTTGCCGCTTGTGACAGTTCAGCGACATTCTCGTAGCTATCCACCGCTACCATGACATCTGTGTAGGCAGCGAGGTTGACCAGCCGCCTGATCTTGCGGGATCCGACGATCTGGTTGGCGATGAGAATGTCGCGGATACCGGCAGCGGCCAGCGTTTCAGCCTCACTAAGCTTGGCGCAGGTCACGCCTGCGCTTCCGGCAGCCTGCATCTGCAAGTGAGCGAGAACAGGTGTGGCGTTGTGCAGCTTCACATGGGGGCGCAGCCTAACTCCGGTACCTTTGAGGTGCTCGGCCATCCTACTGAGGTTGCGTTCCATGGTGGGCAGGTCAATCAGCAGGGCTGGGGTATCCAGCTCATTCTTGTGAAGTCCTACTTCGTAGCCGTGTATGCCCATGATGACCCTCTTTTGGTAGCGCGGTATTGTCAAGGCAGGGCACCTTACCCAAGATCGCCTCGCGGCTTTTCAGCGGGGCGGAGGTGGAAGGACAGCGCTGAGGCCTATATCCGGTCACTCCGGTGCATCGCCTCATCAATATTCGGGCACCAGTTCCCCTGCTGCCACCTTGCGCTGGTATTCAACCAGGGCATCGGCGCTCAGCGTGGCTTCCACGATAGCCCGAATGGCAAAGTCCTCCGAGCGGCCAACCACCGCGGTGGTCCGGTCACTTGTTCCCACCGTCTCAAGCACGTGCTCGGAGAGCGGCCTATGCGAGATGCGCTCGCCGAGCTGCGCTTCTAGCACTTCATCCACCGGCCAAACGGTGGCATCAATGGACCCATCGGCCAGAAGCCGCTGAATCTGCATGAAGGAGACCGGCTTGAACTCCACGTCTTGGCCGGCGAACTCCAGTTCGGTCAGCCGGCGATGGTCAAAGGAGTGCATATCAATCGCCACACGCGGCCTGCGTTCCTCCCCGGGGGGCAGGGGACGGTAATAGACGCAGTGGCTGGGTAGCCAGCTTCCCGGCGGCAGGGTCAGCAGTATCTCCTCACCTTCCCCACACAGCTCGCGGGCGGCGAAACCGGAAACCAGCGCCAGATGGCACCGCTTCTGCCGTAGGGCCTGTAACCGCGCTTCGGAACCACGGATGAAGATTAGGTACACTTCAACACCCAGACTGGCAATAAGCTTCTTAAGTCCCGTTGCCAGACCCTCATACAAGGCGTTGGTAGGTAGTGTGTGGGCAACCACAATGGGTTCCCGCCGACCGATTTCCCACAGCCTACCCAGCGAACGCGATTGGACGAAAGACCCCACATGCCCATGTTTAGAGATGCTTACTACTCCCATGCTCTCCAGTTGTGCCAGAGCGTTGGATATGGAACCGACGCTCACATGGTACATTCTGGCGAGTTCCCGCACGTTGGGCAGACGCTCTCCCTCTTTGACCTGCATGAGGTATAGAGCGAGGCGGCGTATCAATTTGGGGGAGCGGCCAGAGTAGGATTCTCCGCTGGACAAGTCTCTCTCCTTTGCGCGATTATCGGGATAGCTGATCCTCCACTAGTGCTACCTCAACGATAAAACGCCCTGGACTGCGAATCAAGAGAAATGGGCGAGCTTGCCTCTCGCTGCTCGCAGATGGTTCATGACCATTGAATGTTCATATTTCATGAACATAATACCATAAGAAGGATGCCCTTGTCAATTCCTTCCCTCCATATTTGCAGGGAGTATTGACTTGAAGAAAAAAATTGTGTTATACTGTTCAAGAGATTTGAACGTTCTTATTTTGTGAACCTTCATCACAGGTGATCTAACCACGTGTCAATACCATCTCATGTTCTGAGAGCAGACCCTCTTTCCTGATACCTAGCTGGAGGCGATGACCATTGCTGGAATCCCACGAAGCAACCACAAATACCCCCCAACCTCAGCTGGCAGATAGCCCCCGCCTAAAGATTGAAGGCCTTTCCAAGGCCTTCCCCGGCGTGCAGGCGCTGGACAAGGTCTCGTTTGAGGTGCTGGCAGGCGAGATCCATGCCGTGGTGGGGGAGAACGGCGCAGGCAAGTCCACCCTTATGCACATTATCGCCGGTGTGTACCGCCCCGATGAAGGCTCCATGACCATCAACGGCAAACCCTATGCCCCTGAGGACGAGAAGGCTGCCCATCAAGCGGGGATTGCTATGGTGTTCCAAGAGGTCAGCCTCTTCCCACCGCTCAGCGTGGCCGAGAATATCTTTGCTGGCCGCCAACCCCTTACTCCTCTGGGCATGGTGGACTTTGAGCAAATGCGGCGGCGCTCCCGCGAGTTGCTCCAAGACCTCGGCGTGGATATTGATCCCTCCACACCAGTGGCCGATCTTTCCCCCGGACAACGACAGCTGGTGGAGATCGCCAAAGCTCTCTCCCATCAGGTGCAAATTCTCATCCTTGACGAGCCGACCTCATCCCTCACCATCAGCGAGGCGCGGCTGCTCTTCCAAATCCTGCGGCGGCTAGCCGAGCGCGGTGTGGCGGTGATCTATGTCACTCACCGCTTGGCCGAGGTCTTTGAGGTCGCCGATCGCGTCACTGTGCTCAAGGACGGCAAGGTAACCGGCGTGCGCCGCATCAGTGAGACCAACACCGATGAGCTCATCCACCTAGAAGTGGGGCGCGAGCTCTCCTTTGAACCGGACCTGACGCGGGCGCCCGCCGAAGCCCCTGTTGTGCTGGAGGTGGAAGACCTTGTAGCACCAGCAGTGGAACGCGCCTCGCTCAAAGTGCGGGCTGGGGAGATCGTGTGCCTGGCTGGCTTGGTAGGAGCCGGGCGCACTGAGCTGTGCGAAACGATCTTCGGCATCCGCAAACGCATCGCGGGTCACATCCGTGTCAACGGTGTTGAGGTCAACCCACGCCACCCCATGGATGCCTTGCGTCTGGGGATCGGCATGGTGCCTGAGGACCGACGAACTGCCGGTTTGTTCCTGGCGATGAGCGTGGCGGCCAATATTGCGGTGGCCAACTTGGATGCGGTCACCCGCTATGGCATCGTCTCGGATCGGGACATCAACGCACTGGCGGCACGCTTCGCTCAGTCGTTGCGCATCGTTACGCCCAGCCTTGAACGGGAGGTCATGTACCTTAGCGGCGGCAACCAGCAGAAGGTGTTGCTGGCACGTTGGCTGGCTCGTCAACCTCGCATCCTCATCGTAGATGAGCCAACGCGGGGCGTAGATGTGGGTACTAAGGCGGATGTCCATAACTTGCTGCGTGAGCTGGCCAAGAGTGGCGTAGCTCTCTTGGTTGTCTCCTCAGACCTGCCCGAGGTGCTGGCGCTGGCACACCGCATCGTGGTGATGTCGGAAGGCCGCACTGTGGGTGAATTGGACCCGCTTCAAGCAGATGAAGTGACTATCCTTCAATTAGCCACACCGAAGAGCATTGCAGCAGAAGGAGGCTAGATTTCAGCCGTGGCTCCCAAAGCAACTTCCACAGCAGACGAGGCAGCCGCTCCGGCGAAAAGGCTCCCCACAAGCCAGTGGAGTTTCCAGCGGCTGGTGGGACGCATCGCCCGGGATCGGCCTCTGCTCCTCATTGCCTTGATCTTGATCCTTTCCACATGGATGGCAATCAGCTACCCTGAATCCTTCCCGCGCCGCGATAACTTCGCAGCAGTGCTTTTGGACGCTGCACAGGGTGGTATCCTCACCGTTGGGATGATGATCCTGCTTGTCGCTGGTGTGTTTGACCTTTCCATCGGCTCCACGCTGGCCTTTGCGGGCATTGTGGCAGGCACGCTGGTGAAAGAGGTAGGTACGCCAGCAGTGGTGGCCTTTCTGGCCGGCATTCTGGCGGGCACAGTGGTGGGGATGATCAATGGGTTCATCATCACCAAGCTGCGTATCAATGCCCTCATCACCACGCTGGCCATGCAGGGCATCCTGCGGGGGACGACGCAGCTGATTGCCTCGGCGGGTGTGGCCAACCTCCCCCAGAGCTTCAAACCTTTCGGCCAGACGGTTTTCCTCGGCCTGCAGTCGCCGTTCTGGGTCATGCTGGTCGTTGTGTTGCTGGCCTGGTTTGCCATGACCCGCCTGCGCTTCTTCCGGCAGTTCTACTACGTAGGCAGTAACCCCCGCGCCGCCGATCTCTCGGGTATCAAGGTTGACCGCGTCATCTTCGTCGGGTTTGTCATCATGGGCACACTGGCTGGCCTGGCTGGCACATTGCTGGCCTCCCGACTGAGCAACGCGGTGGTACTGGCAGGCGTGGGGAGCGAGCTACGCACCATCACGGCAGCCATCCTTGGTGGGGCCAGCCTCTTCGGCGGAGTCGGCACGATCCCCGGTGCGTTCCTCGGGGTGCTGTTCATGTCACTCGTCCAGAACACTCTCATCATCGCCCGTGTGCCGGTGTTCTGGCAGAGCATTGTGGTCGGCATTGTGTTGCTGGTCGCCATTGGCATTGACCAGCTGGCACAGCGAAGCCGATGAAGGTCAACACCTTCATCGGGTGTGATTTGAGGGAACGCTAGATGAACATCAGCATAACCACAGGAGGTGGAGAAATGAGGATCGCTCTCGGTAGGACAGGTAAGTTTGTCCTGTTCCTACTCTTGGCAATCCTCCTCATGGCGGGATGTGCTGGGCCTACACAGCCTCCCGCGGAAGAGGAGGTCCCAGGCGAAGAGGTAGCACCCGGTGAAGAAGGGGGACCCGCCGAGGGTGCCCGACCGGGGCTAATTGGGGGGCCGGATCGGGCCGATCAGGAGTATGTGTGGATTTCGCAGTTCTCCACACTACCCCTCTTCGTGGAACGCGTCTACCCCGGCCTGCGCGCCTTCGCCCGTGACTTCGGCGTCAGGGTGCGCGTAGCCGGCCCCACAACGGTGGACCTGGCAGCCTACATCGCCACTGTGGAGCAGGAGTGCGCTCGCCGTCCCGCAGGCATCATCGTCGTGGGCGGCTGGGACCCAGCACTCACTGAGCCGGTCAACAAGTGCATTGACATGAAGGTGCCCGTGGTGGTCACCGACGGTGACCTCTTCCAGTCCAAGCGCCTCTCCTACGTCGGCACCGACTGGTACCTGCTGGGCGTGCGCATGGCTGAGGCCCAGCTGCGCTTCCATCAAGAGCGCGGCCTGGAAACCTGCAAAGTGGCTGTCATCGCCCCCGTGCAGAACGAGAACATGCAGCGCTCACGACAGGCCATCCGCGACACCTTTGAGGGCACCAACTGTGTGGTAGTCGCCGAAGAGGACAACGACTCGCAGGCCGACATCGCCGCTCAGAAGACCGCCGCCCTGCTCGCCGCCTACCCCGACCTCACCGGCCTCATCGGCCTCGACTCCGAGGCCGGCCCAGGCATCATCACCGCCCTGGATGAGGCCGGTCGCGCCGGCGAACTCATCGTCACCGTCAATGAGGCCGGACGCGAGTTCCTCCAGAACATCGTGGATGGCAAGGCCCAGATGATCACCATGGAAAACTACGACATCATGAACTACCTCGCCCTCTTCCTCCTCTACACCTGGCACAACGACGCCATCCGCATGGCCGGCCTTGACCCCTGGACCGCTAACTGGATGCCGCGCTCCGTCGACTCCGGCCTTGTCCTCGTCACCAAGGACAACGTCGAGGCTGTCATGCAGTACATGCTGGAGGCCGAACAACGCGCTCAGGAAGAGGCCAACCCGTAGTAGTATCATTCCAAAGCCTTTCACCTCTGGCACCGCCCCTAAGGCTTCTATAGGGCGGTGCCAGAGGTCAACCCCGCAAGCGTCGTACCGCATAGCCAGAGCAAGGAGTGGACCATGCCCGAACCGAAAGCCAGGGCGAAGATGTCCCTAGAGGAGTTTGACAGGCTCTTTGAGTCGGTCAAGAACTGGGGTCGCTGGGGGCCGGACGACGAGAAGGGGACGCTGAACTATATCACTCCCCAAAAGGTGCGCGAGGCTGCTGCTCTGGTAAGGAGCGGCCGTACAGTGTCCATGGCGATTCCCATCAACACTGTGGCTGGCCCCGACAACCCCAATCCTGCCATCCACTACATGAGCACCATGCACGATGTGGATGTGGGGTCCGGCGAGCTGCTGCGCTTTGCCACCGACTTCCTCGGCATCCAGTTTCATGGCGATTGTCACACCCACATTGACGCCCTCTGCCACATCGCCTACAAGGGACAGCTCTACAACGGGCGTCCGGCCAACTCCGTCACCAGCCGAGGAGCATTGGGGTTGGACATCACCACCTGCGCGCACGGCATCGTGAGCCGGGGAGTGCTGATTGACGTGCCGCGCTACCGGGGTGTCAAGTGGGTTGAGCCAGGTGAGGCCATCACCCGCGAGGAAATTGAAGCCATTGAGGCTGCCGAGGGAGTAAGGCTTTCCGAAGGCGACATCATGGTTTTCCGCACAGGTCACCATCGGCGACGATTGGAGCTGGGGCCGTGGGACCCCGGCTACACAGGCGAGGGTCGTGCTGGGCTTGACCCCTACGTCTGCACGCTGCTGCATGAACGCAAAGTGGCTGTCTTCCTACCCGATGGAGATGGGGAAACCGTCCCCGGCCCCATGGAAGAGATCCAGTACCCCATCCACCCTTTACAGGTCACAGCCATGGGCATGACGGTGGCCGACAGCCTGCAATTGGAGGAGCTCGCTCAGGTCTGCGAGGAAGAGGGGCGCTGGGAGTTTATGGTGGTACTGGCTCCGCTCCGCTTGCCCAAGGCGACTGGATCGCCATTCAATCCTATTGCTATCTTCTGAGACAGTGCCGCCTTGTAAACCCCGCGACCTCTGTTGACCTGAAAGGAGCGTGCGACCATGGCCCAACCCAGTCGTGTAGCCCTGATCACGGGTGGCGGGACGGGCATCGGTGCCGCTGCAGCCCGCCGTTTCGCAGCGCAGGGGACGGCGGTCGCCGTTGTAGGACGGCGACCTGAGCCGCTGGAGGAAACGGTGCAGGCTGCCCATGCGCTGGGCGCCGAGGCGATCGCCATCCCTGCTGATCTGAGCGATGCGGAAGCACCGGCGCGCATCGTGCGGCGGGTGGCCGAAGAGTGGGGACGGCTGGATGTGTTGGTCAACAACGCAGCAGCTATCAAGCACTTGCCCATTGACGAGGCCCCTCGCGAGCTCTTTGATGAGCATATGGCCGTCAACGTGCGGGCACCCTACTTTCTGATTCAGGCAGCCCTGCCCTACCTGCGCCGCTCAGATGCACCAGCGGTGATCAACATCTCGTCTTCTTCCGGCTCGCTTGCCATCCCAGGGCAGTCTATGTACGGCACATCCAAGGCCGCGTTGGAGTATTTGACGCGCTCCCTTGCGGCGGAACTCGCCCCCTGGGGCATACGGGTCAACGCCATTGCCCCTGGGCCGGTGGACACTCCCATCCACCGCACCTGGGCGGGCGACGATCTGGAAGGCGCCTATGAGCGCATGAGGCGCGAGGTACCGCTGGGACGTATGGGGACGGCTGACGAGCTGGCAGCGTGGATTGTATGGCTGGCCGGCCCTGAGGCGAGTTGGGTAACGGGAGTCATCATCCATGTGGACGGCGGCCAGACCCTGCCCGGGGCGCTTTCGCGCATTGCACGGGAGTGAAGAGCCAGCAGGCAGAGGAACTGGAGGGGAATTCCCCTGGTAAGGCGGGTGGTGGGGTTCTCACCACAGAACACACCGATAAATCTTCGTGTCCTTCACATGTCTCTCGTGGTCTAAAGAGCCTTAGCGCTCTTTGCGGTTCACTCACTCCTTAGATGAGATGATAGGAAAGGCAAAATGGCACGCTTTAACTTTGAAGGCAAGGTAGCACTGGTCACGGGTGCCACTAAAGGCATCGGGCAAGCGACAGCCATTCGCCTGGCGAAGGAAGGGGCGCTGGTGGGCGTCAACTATCGTGCCACCGGCGATCCCAGCGAGACGCTGGCGCGCATCGCCGAGTTCGGCGGCAAAGCCTTCCCGGTGGAAGCCGATATGCGCAAGCCGGAACAGGTGATCGCCATGGTGGAAGAGGTAGCGCGCATCGGCGGCCGCTTGGACTTTCTGGTGAGCAACGCGGCGATCAACCCCCTCAAGCAGTGGGATGAGATCACGCTGGAAGACTACAATGAGATTCAGGAGATCAACCTGCGCGGGACATGGGTGGTGTGCCAAGCCGCCGCCAAGCAGATGATCAAAGAAGGGCACGGCGGGGCCATTGTGACCGTGTCCTCTATCTCGGCGTGGGTAGCTGCCCGCGAGCAGGTGGTTTACTGTGCCACCAAAGCCGGCATCTGGATGCTGACCAAGGCGCTGGCCGCCGTACTCGGCCCCTACGGCATCCGCGTCAACTGCGTGCTGCCCGGGGCAATCCTTACACCGATGAGCGCCGCACTCGTCGCGCCGGATTCCCCGGCCCGCAAATACTACGAGGAACGTACACCCCTGGGACGCATCGGCGAGCCGGAGGAGGTCGCCGGAGCCATCGCCTTTTTGCTCAGCGATGAGGCGAGCTATATCACCAGCGCCGAGCTGCTGGTGGATGGCGGCTTCATCACCAATGCTGAGTGACCATCCCGCACGAGCCTGTGCTGCACACAAGAGGAAGGGAAGCATGAGCCTGATCGGGATTGACGTGGGTTCCAGTTCGGTGAAGGTGGCAGCTTACCGCGAAGATGGCACGCTGCTGGCTGTGGCTAGCCACGACCTGACCCCCCTGCATCCTCAACCCGGTTGGTGGGAACAGGACGCCGAGGAAATCTGGCAGGCCACCTCGCTGGGGATGCAGGAGCTGATGGCCCACGAGGCCCTGCACCGTGACCCACCCAAGGCGATCGCCATCAGCGCCTCAGGGCGGGAGAACTTCCTCGCTGATGCCAACGGCAACCCACTCACGCACGGCGTGATGGGGGCAGATATACGCGGCGCGGAGTTTGACATCCCTCCGCAGGGTGCACTCGTGCCGGAACCATGGTGTCTCTCCTGTGGTCACCTGCGTGAGCGCATGGACCCCGTCTTCCGGCTGATGTGGTGGCGCAAATACCACCCTGAGATCGTGGAGAAAGCCACCTACTGGCTGGGCTGGCATGATTTTCTGTCCCTGCGCATCTGTGGCCGCATTGCCACAGACCGCAGTACCGCCTCGCGCTATCTGGTCTACGACCTACGCACCCACAGTTGGTCACCGGAGCGGGTCGCCGAGTATCAGATTGAGCCAAGCTTTCTGCCGGAGGTACTCCCCTGGCCGTCCATCATCGGCACCATCAGGCCGCAGATAGCCAAGGAATGGGGCCTTCCCCCGCAAACCCAGCTGGCCCTCGGTGGACACGATGTGAACTGCTCGGCGATCGGGGCGGGCGTCTCCGAGATCGGGGCGGCCTGCCTCATCAGCGGCTCTTACGAAAATCTGCTGGTGATGACCAGCGAGCCGCCGACCGCTAGGATGCTGCTCAGGGGCCTCTCGGTGATGCCCCACCCGGGTGAGGCAGGCCTCTCAGCGCTGGCAGTATGCCCGACGGGCAACGCAGTGCTCAACTGGGCGCGCGATCTGCTGGGTGTGTCCATCCAAGAGGCCGAAAATGCCTTGCAGGAGGGCGATGTGGGACCAAGCCCGGTGCTGGCTGTGCCCTACCTTTCGGGGTCAATGACCTACTGGGAGGAGGGACGCAAGGCGAAGGGCGCCCTCATTGGCCTTACGCTGGCTACCTCGCGGATTGACATCGTCAAGGCCTTCATGGAGAGCATCGCCTACGATCACGTCAACACGCTCTCCTTGCTGGCTGAAGAGGGCGTCAAGGTCTCCCGCATGCGGGCCACCGGCGGCGGCGCGCGTTCCACATGGTGGACGCAGCTAAAGGCTGATGTGACCAACCGTTCCATTGAAGTGGCGGAGCAACAGGAAAGCGGAACGCTGGGCGCGGCCATCCTGGCAGGCCTCGCTCTGGGCATCTACGACAATCTGGAGGAGGTTAGCCGCACTTTCTCCGGAACTAGCCGCGTGCATCAGCCCAACCCAGAGCGTGCAGCACTGCACCAGGAACGCATAGAGTACTACCGCAAGGCCGTCAGCACGCTGCTGCGTGAATTGTACTGAGGCCTTGCAGGGCGCTAAAGTCCTCCTGTGAAAGCGCCGTGCCCTTGCGCAGGGCACGGCGCACCTTATAGCAGCAGAAGGATAAGGGGGTTGTGAGATGACCATCCCTCCCGAAGCGCAAGAGAAGGAGCGTCGCCTGCACTCGGCACTCGCCGCGCTGGGCTATGACTCTGTGATCCTCACGCGGCGCAGCAACTTTGCTTGGATCACCTGCGGCGGCGAGGCGGTCTCCAGCCGCGTATCGCATACCAGCCCGGTTTATCTGGTCATCACCCCGCAGCGCAAATATGCGGTGGGGTACGTGATGGACCTCCCCTGGGCGATGGAGAGCGTATTGGAACCTCTGGAATACGAAGGCGTGGCGTTGCCTACTTTTGGCAAGACGCCCGAACAGGCCGCGCTGGAACTGGCGGAAGGGCGCACCGCCGCCGATGACCTCTTTCTGGGCGTGGATGACATCCAACGCCACATTGTGCGGCTGCACGAGCCATACACGCCAGAGGAGATGGCGCGTTACCGCCAGCTCGCCGCGGAGTGCGCCGCTATACAGGCTGCTGTAGCGCGCTGGGTGGAGCCGGGCATGACGGAGCGTCAGGTGCTGGCCCATGTGTGGCAGCTCTGCCTGGAACGCGGCATGGAGGGACACTATATGTTCGTCGGCGCTGACGAGCGCATCCGCCGCTTCCGGCATCCTGTCCCCAGCGACAAACCCATTGAGCAGGCCGTCCTGATAGCGCCCGCCGTTGCCAAGTGGGGCCTGTTGATGTCCACCTCGCGGCTGATCTACTTCGGCGAGCCACCGGAAGACATCCGCCGCCGTTTCCGTGCGATGGCTACTATTCAAGCCGCACTACTGGCCCGCACGCAGGTTGGCACACCGCTCACCACGTTGTTTGACCTCATCATGGAACTTTTTGTACAACTCGGTTACCCAGAGGAGCGTTACAACCATTTTCATGGGGGACCAGTGGGATATTGGGCTGGCTATGCGGAGCGCATGAGGGATCCACGCGAGACCGTCAAGCCGAACATGGCCTTCCTCTTCTACCTCACCGTCGCTGGTGTCCACTGCGAGGAACTGATGTTGGTGGACGAACAGGGCGCCGAGATCGTCTCGGTTGA
>FWWL01002010.1_pt1 | contig 44843 bp, 46 predicted proteins | sample 2228331 | NCBI WGS metagenome assembly FWWL01 (sample SAMEA103939775, study PRJEB20133) | metagenome | reverse complement strand
CGATATATGATGTAGTCGGAAGATTAGAGTTCAAATGCAGCTTAAAAGAGTATGAGTTGTTCGAAATAAAAGTTAAATCTGGAATTTACATCATCCAAACTAACTACAGAAATCAGAAGAGACTATATAAAGTTGTTGTAATAAAGTAAAAGCCTTAGGAATCTTTGTGCTTTAAAAGCTTTTTAAGAGCTCTGCAAACCTGACAAATCCTTTGTAATGAAACTCTTAAAAAATCAACATAATCTAAGGTAATATTACCAAATAAGAATGCAAAATTAACACCAAAGATGAGAGAAGAAATACACAAAGCTTTAATATGTGAAGTAAAGCGAATAACACTACTACCAAGCGAAACATAACACATAAGGTTGGAGAGTCTAATGTTATTAAATCAGATAAAAGAAAAGATTGAAGGAAATATAGAGCCAATGCATAAGGGTTTATTTTAAATATCTAAGGTAGAATGGTATAAAACCGTCTTACCATCCATTATAATAATTTCAACTCTATAATCCAAATTAATACTGTTTTGTGATAAATAGTATTGTATACAATTTTCAAGACGTTTAATTTTTTTAGGATTTATAGTAAATTGGGGTTCAATTTTGTTTAGACTTCTCACTTCAATAAAAACTAAAACATCATCCTTCTTAGCAATAATATCAATCTCGCCATATTTACTGCAATAATAGTTTCTTTGAAGAATTTCATAACCTTTATCTTTTAAATAACTAGAAGCAATCTCTTCAATTTGATAACCTTTCCTGCGCAAATTCATTCAAATGGTATAATATCCTCTATATTCTCTTCAAGACTTCGCTCTTGTGAAATTGGTGTAAATCTAAAGTATTCACTTCCAAAAAATAAATTGTCTTCACCAATAGGTCCATTCCTATTCTTAGCTAGATTAACACCTATAACCTTTTCAGAAAACTCTTTATTTCTATATAGTAAAATCACAATATCCGCATCTTGTTCAATACTTCCTGACTCACGCAAATCCGATAGCTGTGGCTTCTTATCCGCCCGTTCCTCAGCTTTTCTTGACAACTGACTTAACACAATAATTGGAATGTTAACCTCCTTTGCAAAGTTCTTTAAACTCCTTGTTATATAAGCAATTTCCTGTTGCCTACTTTCTCTCCTTTTCCTTTCAGATGGTTCAAGTTCGATGAGTTGCAAATAATCAATTGTAATAAGCTTAACCTTATGTTCTCTAACAATCCTCCTTGCCTTAGCTTTTATTTCAAGCAAAGATAGGGCACTATCATCTATCCAAATTGGAGCTGATCTTAGTCTACCTATTGCTTCAATAATTTTTGGAAAATCCTCCCTACTTAACATACCTGTCCTAATTTTCATATTACTAACATAAGATTGCATTGAGATAAATCTTTGAACAAGTTCATTTGCACTCATTTCAAGTGAAAATATAGCAGTTGGATATTTCTCATCAACACTCAAAAATCTATGAATAAAGAGAGCAAATGAAGTCTTTCCAACACTTGGTCTTGATGCTATAATTATTAAATTACCAGGTAAAAAACCACCAGTTAAATTATCCAAAAAGCTTATACCACTTGGAAGTCCTATAATCCTACTTTTTACTTCATACCTTTGAACAATTTCTTCTTTTTGATTTTCAACAATATCTGATATATGGACAAAATCTCTTCTAATGCCTCTATCTCTAATTTCAAGTATTCTTGCTTCCGCAAAGTCTAATAAATCATCAGCTTTCCTTTCCCCTTTTTGAGCTTCATTAAGAATAATCTGTGAAGTTTCAATGATTCTTCTATAAATACTCTTTTCAATTACAATGTTTATATGCTCATCTAAAAGTTCTGGTGTTGAATAGAATGTTTCCATAATACCAATTAAATAATCTACACCCCCAACTTTATCCATAATTCCTTTTCTTTCAAGCTCATTCACAAGCATTGCATAATCAATAATTTCCTTATTCTCATTAAGATATAAATCCCTTATAACCTTGAAAATTTCCTTATTTTTATCATTTACAAAATCATCAACTGTTAATTTCTCTACTACTTTTCCAATACATTCACTTGGATATAATAGCATTAGAGCTATAATTGTATTTTCCGATTCAAGGGCTTTTGGCATACTTAAAATTTTAATGCAAATTCTATCCATTAAAATTTTCAAACCATGAGTGGTGGAATTTGGTTTGTAGAGAAGCATACTGATAATCTTCTATTCTACTATAAGGTAAAGAAAATCATTTATTCAGATAAAACAAAGTATCAAAAAGTGGATATCCTTGAAGTTGAGCCATTTGGAAAAACGCTGTTTCTTGATGATAAAATTCAATCTGCACAAATTGACGAATATATATATCATGAAGCCCTTGTTCATATAGCTATGTTTTCACATCCAGAGCCAAAGAGAGTTTTGATAATGGGGGGTGGAGAAGGTGCTACACTGAGGGAAGTTTTAAAACATCCATCAGTTAAAGAAGCGGTAATGGTGGATATAGATGAGGAACTTGTGAATTTATGCAAGAAATACTTACCTGAATGGAATAATTCTGCATTTGAAGATCCAAGAAGCAAAATTTATTTTACTGATGCAAGAAGGTTTATTGAAGAGACCAATAGCTTATACGATGTTATCATTTCAGATTTAACTGAACCCATTGAAGGAGGTCCCTCAGTTAAACTTTTTACAAAGGAGTTCTATAATACCGTTTTCAATAAGCTATCAGATAAAGGCATATTTGTAGCACAAGCAGGAAGTGCAGATCCATTATATCCAAACTTTGTAGCAAGTTTGTATAAAACAATAAGAACAGTATTCCCCATCGTCAAGGTATATTGGACTTTTATGTTTTCATTTCAACTGCCTTGGGCTTTCGTAATAGCTAGTAAATCAATTGATCCTGAGAATGTTAAATTAACTGAAATTCAAGAGAAGATTAGCAAAATTTCAAGAGATGCATTTAAATTCTATTATCCAAATGTTCATTATGCAGTATTTGCTATCCCAAAATATCTTAAACAAGCCATTGAAGAGAAAGGAGTGGTTATAAGAGATGATGTCCCATTTATTTGGAGAGCTTAAAAAACTCTATATTTGCTCTGGTGTTGGAAGAGGTTCAACGCTTCTTAATGCTTTTGATAATGCTCTTATTTCAGTTGGTATTGGAAATTATAACTTATTAAAGGTTTCAAGTATAGTGCCACCTGGTGCTCAAATCGTAAATAAAATAGATATAGAACCTGGATCACTTCTTCCAGTAGCTTATGGGTATTTAAGTTCTGACGAAGATGGTAAAATTATATCATCAGCAGTTTCAATAGCAATTCCAAAGAATAAAAATAGTATTGGTGTTATAATGGAAGTAAGTGGTTATTTTGATGAGGAGAAAGCAAGGAAATTAGCATACGAAATGGCAATAGAAGGTATGAAAATGAGAAACATAGAAATTGACTTTATTGATATTAGGTCTACATCTGCCATAGTAGAAGGTCCAACTTGTGTATTTGCAGGTGTAGTCTTATTTTAGATGAATAACTTTATAGAATATCATTCAGGCTCATCAGGTTTATATTTAAGAATTGACAAAGTTCTCTTTAAGAAAAGGAGTAAATATCAGGAAATTTTGGTCTTTGAAAATGAATTTTTTGGAAGGGTCTTAGCATTAGATAATCTTGTTATGACTACAATCAGGGATGAATTCATTTATCATGAAATGTTAGCTCACATTCCAATGAGATCTCATCCAGACCCTCAAAAAGTTCTTATAATTGGAGGAGGTGATGGTGGAACATTGAGGGAAGTTCTAAAATATCCTATTGAAAAGGCAATTTTAGTTGAAATAGACGAGGAAGTTATAAATGTTTCAAAGGAATTCTTTCCAGAACTTTCAATTTCATTTAGTGATAGTAGAGCTAATGTTATTATAATGGATGCAATTGAATGGGTTAAGTCTGCAAATGAAAAGTTTGATGTAATTTTAATAGATTCAACTGATCCTATTGGTATTGCAGAAGGTTTGATAAGCGAAAAATTTTTGGGTGATGTCAAGCAATTAATGTGCAAAGAGTCTATAATTTGTATTCAAAGTGAATCTCCATTCTATCACTTAGATACTTTGAAGAAAATCTATAACAATTTCAAAAAGGTTTTCTCAAATGCATTTGTATACACTGCTCCAATTCCAACATATCCAGGTGGTTATTGGTCATTTACATTAAGTTTCAATGCCTTAAAATTTCCAAGTATAAGAAATAGTTTTGATATTAAAAATTTAAGATTTTATACTGATGATATTTATGATGCTGTTTTTAAGCTACCTAAATTCATAAAGGAGGCTTTGGATGAAGGTTAAAGAAAGAATATGGACTTATGAAGATATAGATAAAATTCCAGAGCATTCTATAATCGTTAATGGTAGGGAGGTTCCTATAATGGCTGCTAGTTTTGTTCATGGTAAATGGACTGCAGAAGTTGCCTTTAAAATGCAAAGTATGTATAAAAAGAAATATCATATTTCGGGTGGAGAAGTAGGCATTTTAATCAGAAAAGAACCACTTTTAGTTTTGGCATGTGATGTAGTTTTAGTATCCAAGAAGCGACTAAAAAATGTTCCTAATAGAATTTTAGAAATACCACCAGATTTAGTTATTGAAATTGAGAAAGAGAAAGAAGAGATTGATGTTGAAGAAAAAATTAATCATTATTCAAGCATAAACATTTTAAAGCAAATATGGATTATATTAAGCAGAAGAGAAGTTTTGGTAATTGAAGGGAATAAGAGAAATGTTTATAGCTTTGATGATAAAGTGGAAATTCTTGATGGAAAGAAAATAAAGTTTTCTGACATTGAAAAGGAGGTATTAGGTTGAAATTAGTTTTAGAGAAATTCACATTTAAAGATTTTATGCTGTTTAATGATGAAAATGAGAAGATATATGAGCTTATATACGGGAGGTTAATTAAAATGCCACCACCAATTGTTAAACATCAGGATATTGTAATGAAAATATCAGCTAATCTGTATCTTTTTGTTGAAAAATATAAATCTGGTAAGGTTTTACCATCTCCAATTGGAGTTCGTTTTTCAGATGAAATAGCATTACAACCTGATATAATTTTTATCTCAAAAGATAGGAGTTATATTATCAAAGAAAAGTATATAAATGGAGTGCCTGATTTAATAGTTGAAATTATTTCAAAGGGAACGAAGAGGAGGGATACAAGGGTTAAAAAAGCGATTTATGAAAGATTTGGAGCAAGAGAGTATTGGATTGTTAATCCATTTGATAAGAGCATTGATGTATACGTCTTGAATGATAGGGGGAAGTATAAGCTATATTCAAAGGCTAAACAAGAAGGTAAGGTTAAGAGTAGTGTATTAAAAGGTTTTGAAATAGATTTGAAGGGGGTTTTGGTATGAAAGTTAAGGAAAAAATTTGGACATATGAAAATATAGATAAAATTCCAGAGCATTCTATAATCGTTAATGGTAGGGAGGTTCCTATAATGGCAAGTAGTGATATTCATGGTAAATGGACAGGTAAAACTTATATTAAGATGGATAGGATGTATAGCAAAAGGTATCATGTTTTTACTAATGAGATGGGAATTTTAATAAAAAAAGAACCATTATTAGTATTGGCAGGGGACATTGTTTTAGTATCAAAAACAAAACTACCTATTTTAAGAGGAAAAATTTTAGAAATACCACCAGATTTAGTTATTGAGATTGAAAAGGAAAGAGAAGAGATTGATGTTGAGGAAAAAATTAGTCATTATTCAAGCATAAACATTACAAAGCAAATATGGATTATATTAAGCACAAGAGAGGTTTTAGTAGTTGAAGGTGGCAAAAGAAGTGTTTATAGCTTTGATGATAAAGTGGAAATTCTTGATGGTAAGAAAATAAAGTTTTCTGATGTTGAAAAGGAGGTTTTTGGAAATGTCTAGACTTTTAGAGTATTATAAAAGCAAGGTTATACCAAAGCTTATGAAGGAGCTTAAATTGGAAAATATATATGAGGTTCCAAGAATTATCAAAGTTATTGTTCATACATCGTTAAATGAAGCAATAGCGGATCCAAAAATTATTGATCTAGCTTCAAATGATATCGCTCTAATTACTGGACAAAAACCAATTGTCATTAAAGCAAAAAAGAATGTTGCATCATTCAAATTGAGAAAAGGAGTGCCAATTGCATTAAAAGTTACGTTAAGAAAGAATAAAGCATATGATTTTCTTGATAGATTAATAAATTTTGCACTTCCAAGAGTGAAAGATTTTAGAGGTCTTCCTACTAATGGTTTTGATGGAAGCGGAAACTATAACTTTGGAATAGATGAGCATACCATATTCCCTGAGATAGACATAGATAGGGTTCAAAAAGTCTTTGGAATGGATATAACCATAGTCACTAGTGCTAATGATGATAAAGAAGCTTATAAGCTTCTTGAAAGTTTAGGTTTTCCATTTGAGAGGAGGTAGGCATGGCAACAAAAGCTCAGATAGAAAAAGCTAAAAGAGAACCAAAGTTTAAAACGAGAAAGAGAAATCGTTGTAAGTTATGCGGTAGAGATAACGGTTATATTAGAAAATTTGGTATTTGTAGAGTATGTTTCAGGGAGCTTGCCCTAGTAGGTAAAATACCTGGTGTAAGAAAAGCAAGTTGGTAGGGGGTGAGTATATGCTAACTGATGCAATTGGAGATATGCTCATCAGAATAAAAAATGGTCAAATGAGAAAAAAGGAAAGTGTGGAAATACATCCAAAATCTAAAATGAAACTTGAAATTCTAAGGATCTTAAAAGAAGAAGGTTTTATTGAAGGATATGAGGAAAAAGATAAAACTGTCATTGTGAAACTAAGATATTATCCAAATGGGGAACCACTTATAAGGGATGTAAGGAGGGTTTCAAAACCTTCAAGAAGAGTATATGTGAAATACAGTGAATTAAAACCTGTTATGAATGGTCTTGGAATTGCTATTCTCTCAACTCCTAAGGGCATTATGAGTGATAAAACAGCAAGGAAATTAAAAGTAGGCGGTGAATTATTATTGGAGGTATGGTAATATGTCAAAGCTTATAAAAAAACCTATTTTAATTCCAAAGGGGGTTAGCGTTGAGATAAGTGGGACGCTGGTGAGAGTAAAGGGTCCTAAGGGTGAAGTATCAAAGGAATTCCATAAGGATGCAATAATTGAATACGAAAAGGAAAAGGGTGAGATCTGGATAAGGAAAAAATCGGATGAGAAATTCCATAAGGCTTTATCAGGCACTATTTATAGAATTATATCAAACATGATAAATGGTGTTGTTAATCCATATAAGAAGGAGCTTGTTGTCCAAGGGACAGGTTATAGGGTTAGAATGGAAGGTAAAAAGTTAGTTCTACAAGTTGGTTATTCGCACCAAGTGGAATATGAGATACCAGATGGTATAAACATTAAGGTTGAAGGACAAAACAAAATTATAATTGAAGGGGCAGATAAAGAAAAGGTTGGACTTGTTAGTGCACAAATTGTTGCTATTAAACCACCTGATCCATACAAAGCAAAGGGAATTTGGTATGCTGATAAACCGCTTAAACTAAAACCTGGTAAAGCTGCTGCTAAAAAGTAGGAGGTTAAAATATGGCAAGTGCCAAACTAGGGGAAAAGAAATTAGCAAAGGAACGCTATAAAAGAAGACAAAAAAGACATAAAGCTATAAAAGTAAGACTTAATATAAAAGGAACACCTGAAAGACCAAGATTGGTCGTCTTTAGAAGTCATAAGCACATTTATGCTCAATTAGTCATTGATACTCCTGTTGGTCCTTGTAAGATTATAAGTGGTGCTTCAAGTCTTTCACCTGAAATAAGAAATGAGATTAAAGAAAAAGCTATTAAAGGAAAAACACAAATAGCGAAGTTAGTAGGCTATCTTATTGCAAAGAGAGCAATTGAAAAGGGTTATAAAAAAGTTGTTTTTGATAGAACAGGTTATAAGTATCATGGTAGAGTTAAAGCCTTAGCAGAAGGTGCAAGAGAAGGAGGATTAATCTTTTAAAAGGAGGTAGCTAAGATGTCAAAAAAAATAAGAGTAGCGATCATAGGTGTTGGAAACTGTGCATCAAGTTTAGTTCAAGGTGTTTATTATTACAGAGATGCAAAAGAGAACGATGTTATTCCAGGTATTATGCATCCTATTCTTGGAGGCTATCATATATCTGATATAGAATTCGTTGCAGGTGTTGATATTGACGAGAGGAAGGTTGGCAAAGATCTATCAGAAGCTATTTTTGAGGTTCCAAATAATACATATAAATTTGCTGATGTTCCAAAACTCAATGCAAAAGTATACAGGGGGATGACGCATGATGGTATAGGAAAATATCTTTCAAAAATTATTAAAAAAGCACCAGGACCAACTGAAAATATTGCAAAAATTTTTAGGGATTTAGGAGTTGATGTTGTAGTAAATTTCCTACCTGTTGGAAGCGAGGAAGCTACTAAATGGTATGTTGAACAAGTTATAGATACTGGCGCTGCATTTGTAAACGGTATTCCAGTATTTATTGCATCATCCGAGTATTGGAGTAAAAGATTTGAAGAGGCAGGATTACCAGTTCTTGGAGATGATATTAAATCACAAGTAGGAGCAACAATAGTTCATAGAGTTCTAACACAATTACTATTGGAAAGAGGTGTTAAAATTGAGAGAACATATCAAATAAATTTCGGTGGAAATACTGACTTTTTGAATATGCTTGAAAGAGAAAGATTAGAATCTAAGAAAATTTCAAAGACGAATGCAGTTAAAAGTTTAATTCCATATGAAATTGAAGAAGAAAACATCCACATTGGTCCATCTGATTATATACCTTGGCTATTAGATAGGAAATGGTGTTATATTAGAATAGAAGGAACATCATTTGGAGAAGTTCCTCTAAACATAGAACTTAAATTAGAGGTTTGGGATTCTCCAAATAGTGCTGGCGTTATGATAGACGCTATAAGATGTGCTAAAATAGCAAAAGATAGAGGACTAGCTGGTGCTATAATTGAACCATCTGCATATTTCTTCAAAACACCACCAAAACAAATAACTGATTTTGAAGCAAGGAAGATATTAGAAAATTGGATAAAGGCAAATACGGAAAGCTAATAACATTTGAAGGTATCGAAGGAAGTGGGAAGTCCACACTGGCAATTGAACTTTATAATTATTTAAAAAATAAGAACTACAATGTCATCTTTACAAGAGAGCCTGGTGGCACTATCTTAGGTGAAAAAATTAGAGAATTATTATTAAGTAGGGAATTTGATATTCCCGATTGGTCAGAATTATTTTTATTCCTTGCAAGTAGATATGACAATACAAAAAAAATAATTGAACCAGCTCTAAGAGAAGGAAAAATTGTAATTTGTGATAGATATCTAGATTCAAGTATTGCCTATCAGGGTTATGGTCGTGCTTTAAACTTTGAAATAATTAAAATGTTAAATGAGATAGCAACCTCAAATATAAAACCTGATATAACATTCCTAATAGACATTCCAGAAGAACTTTCAATTCAAAGAATTAAAGGAAAACATTTAGATAGGATTGAGAATGAAACAAAAGATTTCTATAGAAAAGTTAGGTCAGGTTATATTGAAATTGCGAAGAATGAAAACGATAGATTTGTTATTTTGGATGGACAGATGCAACTTTCAAGATTAAAGGAGAAAGTTATTAAAATAACAGACAAATTTTTAAGGAGAAGCATATGAAAGTTAAAACCCTTTTGGTTTTAGTCATTTCCATCTTTGGAGGTGTTGCAATAGGTTATGCCCTTCAATCTGCTAAAAATCTAAGAACACTTCAATCAATATACGATGAAACTATTAGAATAATTCAAAATTACTATGTAGATGAGGAGGATCCCGCTGATTTAGTTGAAGAATCAATTAAAGGGATGCTTCAAAGTTTAGACCCATACTCAGAATTCCTTACACCTGCTGATTTAGAAAAACTTAAAACTACAACAACGGGAACTTATGGTGGTGTTGGGATGGAAGTTAGGAAGCAAGGCAATAATGTAGTAATTGTTTCAACATTTGAAGGAACACCAGCTTATAGAGCAGGTCTAAAACCTGGAGATGTCATAGTGAAAGTAAATGATACAGCTGTAAGTAATATGGATTTAGAAGATGTCGTAAATATGATAAAAGGAGAACCTGGAACAAAAGTTAAATTAACTATTCTAAGACCTGGATTTACAGATTTCATGAGTGTTGAACTTATTAGAGAAATTATAAATGTTCCTATAATAGCTTATTATGGAATTTTAGAAGGAAATATAGGTTATATCAGATTTACACAGTTTGCACAAGGTTCAGCAGATAAAATTGCTTCTGCTATTGATAGTCTAAAAAAGATGGGTGCTAAAAAATTCATATTGGATCTAAGAGGTAATCCTGGTGGTTTGCTATACGAAGCAGTAAGAGTTGCTAACTTATTCCTAGATAAAAACTCAGTTATAACATTTACAAAAGGAAGATCACTTGATGCAGAAGAATATTTTAGAGCCACTGAAAAACCCACCCTAGAATTTAATGTTCCTCTTGCTGTTCTTGTTGATTATGGCTCTGCAAGTGCTTCTGAGATAGTAGCAGGTGCTTTGCAGGATTGGGATAGAGCAGTTGTAATAGGTGATACATCTTATGGAAAAGGTTCTGTCCAAAGGATTATACCACTAAGAGATAATTATGCTATAAAGTTAACAACTGCAAGATACTATACACCTTCTGGTAGATCAATAGATAGAACAACTAAAACCTTGAAAGAGCGCAAAGAGAAGGTTAAAAAGGATAATGCATTACTATTTTTCACAAAGCGACTCAACAGAAAAGTTTATGGCGGTGGGGGTATAGTGCCTGATATTGTAATAGAGCAGAAACCTGATCCTCAGATTGTGGCAAAGCTTATAGGTGAAGGATTAATTAATGAATTTGCAGGTGAGTGGAAAAAGAAGAATCCAAATGCAACAAGCTTTGATGTAAATGATGAAATTTACAATGAGTTTAAGAACTTTGCGAAGAAAAAAGGTTATTCAGTAGAAGAAATGGATATGGTAAAAGATAGGATTATGGAAAACTTAGATATGAGCATATCTGAACTAATAAGCGGATCAAAGGGAAGATATGTTAAATTCCTAAAATATGATAGAGTAGTAAATAAAACAATTGATGTGCTTTCAAAGGCAAAAACAACCGATGATTTATTTAATTATTTAAAAGCTCAAAGAAATGAATAAAGCTGGGTTTTTCTTAATAGCTGGTCCCTGTGTAATAGAAAGTGAAGATATAGTTTATCAAACCGCTAAAAAACTAAAAGAGATTTCCGAGAAATTAAATATAGAAATCATATTCAAAAGTTCTTATGATAAGGCTAATAGAACATCAATTAAGGGATATAGAGGTCCAGGTCTAAAAAGGGGACTAGAAATTCTAAGTGATGTTAAAAAAACATTTAATTTGAAGGTCTTAACCGATGTTCATGATGTTCATGATGTTCAAAAAGTTGCAGAAACTGTTGATGTTATTCAAATTCCAGCTTTTCTTTCAAGACAAACTGATCTCATTATTGAATCTGCAAAAACAGGAAAAATTATAAATGTTAAAAAGGCTCAATTTATGGCTCCTTGGGATGTTAAATTTGTTATTGAAAAAATTGAAAGTGTTGGAAATAGAAATATATGGCTTACTGAAAGAGGATATGTTTTTGGATACAACAATCTTGTAGTAGACTTTAGAAGCATCATTATAATGAAAAAATTTGGCTATCCTGTGATATACGACGCTACTCATTCGCTTCAAAGACCATCTGCTAACAATGGTTCTAGCGGTGGTGAAAGGGAATTCATTCCCTATTTGGCACGAGCAGCTGTTGCAGTTGGTGTAGATGGAATATTTATGGAAGTTCATCCAAATCCAGATATCGCACTAAGTGACGCTAAAACCCAATATCATTTGGACAAATTAGAAAACTTAATATCTCAACTTCTTGAAATAGATAGACTAATTAAGAATTCTGAACTTTTTAATTAAAAGTATAATCCTACAATTTCATTTAAATAGTTCATATTTCTGCTAAATGAACTATATGATGGTATGAAGTCTAGAAATGTTTTGGCTTTGTAATCCATTGGATTTGAAGCAATATACTTTATATTTAAATTGCTATTTGAAAATTCCTTGTCTATGCGCTTTAAATGATAAAAACTACTTATTACAATAACATTCCGAACTCCTCTTTTATTAGCAATTTCTACGAAATTTCTAACATTTTCCTTAGTATTCCTCGCAAGACTATCCAAAATTATAAGACTATCAGGAATTCCAAGATTTAATAATTTATTTTTCATCATCCTTGCTTCAACCTTATATCCTGAAATAACAATTGGCACATTGTAAATTTTGAAAGTTTCATAACCTTTTACAATCCTTGAAATACTTTCATCCGAAAGTCCTGCACCAAGCACAAAAATTACATCAGGCTTATAAAATTTTCCATCACTTTTAACCTTTAAAAATAAAGCTAAAAAATCACTTGTAGGTGTAATTGATAGGATGTATAAAGTTAGGGCTGAAAAGAAGTTTATAAACCTCAAAATAAAATTTCTTAAGAAGAAAAAGTTTATTATAAAAACAATTATCAAAATACCAGGAGGGAAAATCCATCCCTTCAAAAACTTGTAGATGTAAAACAAATGATAATTTTAAAGCAACACACCAAACAATCCTTAAAAAGATGAAATGCTTATAAGCAAGCATTTTTAAGTAGAAAATGACTTTTTAGGAATTAACAGTTTAAAATTTTCAAAATGCACAAAAAATATAAAATTGTAAGTCTTGGATGTCCCAAAAATTTAGTAGACAGTGAAATCATAATGGGAATAATGGATAAAGCAAATTATAGATTTTCTGAAAAGGCTGAAATAGTGATAATAAATACATGTGGATTTATAGATAGTGCAATTAAGGAAAGTGAAAGTGAAATAATGGATTACATTGAGAAAAAAAGAAAGGGTGAGATTGAAAAATTGGTTGTTGCAGGATGTTTAGTTCAAAGAAAAAAACAAAAATTATTAGAAGAATTTCCTGAAATAGACTTGATAGTTGGAAATGATGATATTGTTAGGATTGTAGAACTAATTGAAGGTAAAGCCAAGCCTAAAATTTTTGAAAATCCGAGGTATGTTCCAAGTTTAAATTTGCCAAGAGTTATAACTACAAATTATTATGCATATGTTAAAATTGGAGAAGGTTGCTCAAGAAGGTGCACATTCTGCACAATACCTTCTATAAGGGGAAACTTTCGTTCAAGAACTATTGAAGACATAGTAGAGGAAGTTAAGATGCTCTCAAATTTAAATGTTAGAGAAATTGTCTTAGTTGCTCAGGATCTTACACTCTATGGATACGATATTTATGGTAGATGTGCTATTGTTGATCTAATTCAAGAACTTAACAAAATTGATGGTATAGATTGGTTTAGAGCAATGTATATTCATCCATATGGTATTGTTAAGAATGAAGAAATTATAAGGTCTTTATCTAATAGTAAATTTGTTCCTTATCTTGAAGTTCCAATTCAACATATAAATGAAAGGATTTTAAGACACATGAATAGAACGGGTGGAAGAGGTGCAATTCTAAAAGCTCTTGAAATTATTGATAAATTTTTTAAAAATTACACTTTAAGAACAGAAATAATTGTAGGATTTCCAAGTGAAACAGAAGAAGAATTTAATGAGCTTATGGACTTCATAACCGATAGTCCATTTTCAAGGATTGGCATATTTCCATATTATAGAGAGTTTTCTACAGCTTCTTATAATTATGAAGGTCAAATCGATGAGGATGAAAAGATGAGAAGGTATGAAATTGCATTACACATTGCAAATATGAAATTTTTAAAATTCCAAAAAAGTTTAATAGATAAAGAAATTGATATTTTAGTAGAGGATTATGAGAAGGGCAATTTTTATGGTAGAAGTATTTATGATGCACCAAATGTTGATGGAAAAGCTATTTTGAAAGGTAATTTTAAAATCGGCGAAATTTATAGGATTAAAGCTAAAGAAGTAAACGAGGAAGGAGATATCATTGTTAAGTGATAAGGAAATTTTTGAGATTATTCTAAAAGAATGTAAGAAGGCTCTTAAAAAATGTGAGATTCCAATTTGTGCAATAATTACTTATGAAAATAAAATTATTTCAAAAGCAATAAACAGAACAAAAAACAATGTATTGGAGCATGCTGAAATTATAGCTATTAAGAAAGCTTTTAGGAAATTAAATAGAAAATTTTTAAATGGATGTAAAATTTATGTAAATCTAGAGCCTTGTATAATGTGTTCATTTGCAATAGTGCTTTCAAGACTATCAGAAATAGTTTATGTTCTAAGAGAACCCAAATTTGGTGGAACATATAGTTTATATCAAATTCCAAGTGATATAAGGTTAAATCATAGAGTAGTAGTTAGAAAAGTTAATTACTTTGAAAACGAATTTATAGAACTTCTAAAACTGAAGTTTCAATAAGTTTCAATTTTGAACTTTTCATCCTCTCTATCTATTATTACCTTTGAACCTTCCTTAACCTTCCCACTCAAAATGAACATACTTATCTCATTCTCAATTTCCCTTTGAATTACTCTCCTTAATGGTCTTGCACCAAGCATTGGATCAAATCCCTTAATTGCCAATAATTCAAGTGCATCATTTGTAATTTCCATATCTATCTTTTGCTCAGCTAATCTCAATTTTAATCTATTTACTAAAAGTTTTGCAACTTCCAATATCTCATTCCATAATAATGGCTTAAATACAATAATCTCATCAATTCTATTTATAAATTCAGGTCTAAAAAACCTCCTAACAACTTCCAAAACTCTCTCCTTAACATATTCAAATTCCATATTAAATTTCCCTAATAATTCTTCCCTCTCTTGTTCACTCCCCATTCTATAAACATCTCTAAACTTTCCTGAATAATGTTCCATAAATTCCCTAATAAATTCACTTCCAAGATTTGAAGTCATAATTATTACAGTATTTCTAAAACTAACAGTTCTTCCTTGACTATCAGTTAATCTTCCATCATCCAATACTTGTAAGAATAAATCAAATACTCTTGGATGTGCCTTCTCAATTTCATCTAATAAAATTACACTATATGGTTTTCTTCTTACCGCTTCTGTTAATTTACCACCCTCTTCGTATCCAACATATCCAGGTGGCGCTCCAATAAGTTTTGAAACAGAATGCTCTTCTCTAAATTCTGACATATCAAGCCTAATAAGAGCATCTTCACTACCAAATAAAAATTCCGCTAATGCTTTACTTAATTCCGTTTTTCCAACACCTGTTGGACCTAAGAATAAGAATGAACCAAGTGGTCGCTTTGGCTCGCTAATACCTGCCCTTGCTCTTCTAATTGCCTCAGATACTACCCTTACAGCTTCTTCCTGATTTATAATCCTTTGGTGTAAGTAATCTTCCATATATAATAATTTTTGTCTCTCTTCTTCCAACATCTTTTGAAGAGGTATTCCTGTAATTTCAGATATTACTTCTGCAACATCTTCCTCATCTACCACAATTTCATCACTCTTTTTTCTTTTTCTTGATAATAATTCTTTTTTAAGCCTTTTTAATTCCTCAGAATACTTTTCCCAATTCTCCAAATCTCCTTTCTTTTCTGCTTCATTTACCATCTCTTCAAGCTTCTTAATTCTCTTCTCAAGTTCCTCATCAGTTTTTTGAGTATTTTCAATCTCCTTTAATTTTTCATTTAGTTGCTCCTTTAATTTTTTAAGTTCATCCGCCCTTTCATAATTTTTATCTTCCAATACTTTCGAAATTTCCCTATCTATTCTTTCAATCTCTGATAGTATTTTTTCCTTTGTAGGCTTGTTATATAAGACTTTTAATTTTTTCCTTGATGCAGCTCTATCTATTACATCAATAGCCTTATCAGGAAGCTTTCTATTTTGAATATATCTGTTTGAAAGTTTAACCGCAGATTCAATCGCACTATCACTAATTTTTACACCATGATATTCCTCATATCTCTTCCTTAATCCTTTTAAAATTTCAATTGCACTATAATAATCAGGTTCATCTACCCATATTGGTTGAAATCTTCTTTCTAATGCAGAATCTTTTTCAATATAATTTCTATATTCATCAGGTGTGGTAGCACCAATTACTCTAATTTCACCCCTTGCAAGCATTGGTTTTAACATATTAGAAAGGTCCAATGGTGCTCCTTCTGCCCTTCCTGCACCAACAATTGTATGAATCTCATCTATAAATAGTATTACATCATCTCTTGATTTAAGCTCATCTAATAGTTGTTTAGTTCTCTCTTCCATTTCACCTCTATACTTTGTTCCTGCAATAAGTGCTCCTACATCAAGCTGTAAAATTTTTTTATTCTTTAAGAAATCGGGAACGTTATCATTTACAATTCTTTGAGCAAGTCCTTCAACAATTGCAGTCTTTCCAACACCAGCAGGCCCTACCAATACAGGATTATTCTTCTGTTTTCTTCCAATTATTTCTATAACCTGCTCAATTTCTCTATCTCTACCAATTATAGGATCCAATTTATCTTCACTTGCAAGCTTTGTAATGTCTATGGTATATCTCTCCAATGCACTCTTCTCTTCTTCTTTTAGTTCATCAGTCCAAGAACCTATCCTAACTTCCTCCTTTATAGCACCTAAAAGTTGACTTAAAATTGTTCCACCTATCGTTTTGCTGTTGGCTAAGGCTTCAATGATTTCATTTGCTGATATTTCATCTTTTTCTGCTGCTATTTTATTTAGAATGTTTTGAATGAAAAGTGAATATTCGGTTTTTCCATCTTTATTTAGAATTTTATAAATTACCCTTCTTGGATCAATACCATTATCGTATAAATGAATTAAAGAGCTTCTTATTTTCTCTTCATAGTCTGCAAGCGAGGATATCAGGTGATCAACATCCTTGTAACCATACCTACTTGCAATCTCTCTAATACTATCTACAAATCTCTTTGGAACACTAATTGTAGTTTCTTTTAACGTCCATGAGCTTCCTAATTCTTCAGGCAGTAAAAATTTTTCAAAATCAGAGAATAGTTCTTCTATTAAACTTCTAAAAATGCTTCTTGTCCTAACAGGAACCCATCTTTGTGTCGTAATCTGAACAAAGTCCCTTTCCCTCTTTCCTGTTATATAATTTTCTATACTTTCTGATAGAAGTTGCAAGAATTTATTTATAACTTCTTTTGCAAATGAAGATGAATAATTATATGCAATTTGACTTTCAAGTTCATTAAATGCCCTTCTGTATGAATTAACAAGATTTTCAATCTGATTATACAAGAATTCCAACGTTTTCTGAACTTCCCTTCTTGCAACCTCAATTGGAATACCCTTCTTTTCTAACCACTTTGCAAATGGATTTTTTACATTTGCTGTCAATAGTGCATATAATAAATGATCGGTATCTACAATATTTTCATTTCTTCTCTTTGCAATTTTCTCCGCTTCTTTTAAAATTAATTCTGCACTTTCAGATAGTTTCTTCCCTTTCCATTCCATCATCTACCCCTTTTTAGTTAGCAATCTATAAAGGTTGAAAATTTTAAAGGTATCTAAGCCAATATTAAGCCTAAAGCATCAAAAATTTATGCTTTAAACTTTCAAAATGGTTGTTGAAACAAAACTTAAACCAACCGATTTTGATAGTCATTTCCCTACCTGGTGTCCAGGTTGTGGAGATTTCTCAGTTCTCTTGGGACTTAAAAAAGCTCTTGCTGAACTTGGTAAAAAACCACACGAAGTTGTTGTAGTTTCAGGAATTGGATGCTCAGGAAAACTATCAGATTACATTAAAGCCTATGGATTTCACGGTATTCACGGAAGGGTAATGCCCGTTGCACAAGCCATTAAACTTGTAAATCCCAAATTAACTGTTATCGGTGTTGGTGGTGATGGTGATGGATTTGCAATAGGTGGAAATCACTTTATACATGCATGCAGAAGAAATATAGATATTACCTATATCGTAATGGATAATCAAATTTATGGACTAACTAAGGGACAGGCATCACCTACAAGCCTATTTGGTCATATAACATCATCTACTCCATATGGTGTCAAAGATAGTCCAATTGATCCGATTATGATAGCCCTCTCTAATGGTGCAACATTTGTAGCAAGAACATTCTCAGGTGATGGTGCAATTTTACCAAAAATTTTCATTGAAGGTATAACTCATAAAGGATTTTCATTTATAGACGATATTTCACCTTGTGTTACTTTTAATAAATTCAACACTTATGAATGGTATAGAGAACATATTGAATATGTTGATGAATCAAAGGGTGGTAAGAGGGATTACAATGTTAACGATAGACTTGAAGCTATTGACAAAGTAAAGGAAGTTAAAAGCAGGGGCAAAATTCCCGCTGGCATTATATTTGTTGAGGAAGGCATTGAAAGTGGTGAAAGACATTATATCAAAAGTGTAGCACCTATTGATGCAGATTTAACTATAAGAGAAGAGTATTTAGAATTATTTAAGGAATTTGAGTAAAGCCCCCAAGAAGGGAACAAAATACCTAGTATGAAAAATTAACACCAGCTGTAAAGCTAAGTCTTGTTACAGGGTCATTCTTACCCATTATAGAGAATCCGTAATAACCATATTCGTCAGTAGCACCAAGTTTTAGCCAAATAGATATAGGACCTGTTTTATAGCTAGCATATGGCATTATAGATAGATTATTACCACCTGAATTCTTTTTAGTTTGACCAGCCAATGTTGTATCTGTTCTTGATCTATAAATTACATCAAGACCTATACCAAACGAAGCTAATTCTGAAAGAGCAAACTTATATCCACCACCTAGTGTAATAAAGAGGAAATCTCCCACATCGCTTTTAACGTTATTTTCCGTTCTCTCAAGTGTTAGAACATAATCTAAATTGGCATGGAAATCTCCAAGCATATTAGCAAATGGGACATTTGCACCAAAACCTAAGAATATAGCATTCTGTCTATCTGAATTAAAAAGCTTATTAGTGTCCTTTTCCTTTGGTCCAAGATCTATTTGAAAACCAGCCTTAGCATTTAAAAACACCAAAGAACCACCAAGGAATAGTGAAAGATATTGAGGAGAAAAACCACTTGATGATGAAGAATCGCCCCTAGACTCTGTATAATTAGAAAATTTAAATTTACCACCTACATAGACTTTTGGACCCATCTCAGGAGATAGGATGTAGTATTTTCCACCCAAACCGAAATTGAGTGCGGAAATAGAGGCATTCTGAAACTCCTCAACCTTTCCTGTGCTGTCATACTGCGCACTGACAGAACCATAGCCAAGGTCTATACCACCTGCAAACTTCTCAGCATATGCCATACCCACTATCATTGTTAGGGATAGAGCAATGATGAACCTTTTCATCATTCAACCCCCTTTTTAAAATGAAGTTCCAAAATTTTAAAGTTTCAAGATAACCTTTTGTCTTACACTTTCTTTTTGCGTTTTAACTAAAACAATATAAATACCAGCCCTTCTTAGGCTTATTTCAATCCGGTTTTGATGCTCATATTTCTTTTCAAATACCAATCTTCCATCTGTGGAATAAATACTTAAATTAACACTTGATTTATAAGGAATATTAAGAATAATTTTATTTCCAAAGCTTTTGATAGTTAGCCTTGAAAAGTCAGATAGAGGTAACTCAATATCCCTCGTGGTTGCACAAACATTAGCACCAAGTACTTGAATTTTATCTATTATCCAGCCACTATCCCTTTGAAATTGGTCTGAATAAAACTTGAATCTCATATATAAACTATTTGATTTAAACCTTGTAATATCAAACGTATCTACCTTAAAGCTTGAATTTATACCCCAAAATCTTTTAACAGGTATGAATAGTTTATTATCATCAGATAAATCCAATCCCGCAAAGTCATAAACATCATCTAATACATTGTAATTACCTTCAATTCTCCATCTATGAGTGATTATTGCTTCAAGATAATCATAATTACTAACATTTAAAGGATTTGCAAGCCTTACATCAGTATTTAAGTTGTTATTATATAAAGTTCCAGAAGGATTAGTCCTTAAATAACCGTTTGAAAAAACCCATGTCCCACCATTCACTTGCCAATAACTATTATTATTAAAATCATCTGAAAATACAACTAGTTTATCACCTGCAATAAATTTATCAATTGTTTGAATAAATCCTGAATTGTTATAAAATGTAATTAATACCTTATAATTCTTGCAATTGTTTAGGCTTCTAAATTTAAAAGCATTTTGAATATCGAAGAAACCATAGCCAATGCTATTTAGATTACCAATATAAACTACTGTATCAAGAGGAATAGCATTTACGCTATCAAGAATTTGAATTTTGGCATAAACATTATTTATAGGACTATTGAACCCCAAGTTCATACCACCAATTGATATATAAACAGTATCGCCATTAAAACTATATGAAAATTTAGTAAGCTCTATGTAAGGTCCTGCTGATTTAACAAGATACAAAAAAGGAAATATATTTTCACCAACCTGCTCTAAAATCGTGTTCGTATCAGGTTGATAAAAACTCTCACCTATCTCAAATGTCCATCCAAGTGCTCTGGGATGTTCATTAGTAGCTCCATATATCCAATCATCAGTTGTCCCATCTGTCACGTATAAATAATAAGCTTGAAACGAATTATATGCATTATATCTAAACATCTTCCAAGCTAATGCTTTATATGCACTATCATCTGGCGTTGGTGTGCTAGTATAACCCCAAGGCCATAAGTTTAAATTCGAGTAAGTATGAATATCCACACCAATAGTCGGCTTAACCTGATTAAAGAAATTCTTATATGCTTGACTTTCAGGTTCAGAAAACGGAGAAGGCCCCCTATATGTATCATCAGATGGATTCCCGCTTGAACCCCCGCAACAACCCCACATGTATGAAAAATTTCTATTCAAATCAACACCATCATAGCTTGTTTCAAATGATCCACTATTATTATTATCTCTTTTATTCTTCCGCCACATACCACTTGGATAGCTCTCATTAAACACATAGCCATCAGGATTTGTAACAGGTATGATATAAATGTCCCTATTATCTAAAAGATACTTAATTTCTAAATTTTTATTGTAGTTTTTTAGAAGATAATTTGCAAATCCAAGTAGTGCAGAAACACCAGCTGGCTCCCTTGCATGTATTGCAGCATTGAACCATATAACAGGCTTTTGATTGCTATTTGAAGATATTTTAATACCTTTAATAAGCCTATTTTCCCAACTTATTCCTACAATAAACGGAGCAGAAACAAGATTTGGATAGTTATTATAAAAGTTATCTATTTCATTCATAGCTTCATTGTATGTATAATAGGGTCCAAAGTTGATAAGTGTTTTATAATCTGAGCCTCTTAAAAGGATTTCATTTGGATATAAATTTCTTAGCTTTTGGTATTGAACTTCATCCAAAACAAAGTCAACATATCCTTTTCTTAGATTCACAGATGCCATATCATCTAAACCCAACTTTATGAGATTTTCAATATCCACTTTGCTTTCTATGTAAAATCTAACAAGCAATCTCTCATCCAAGCTAAGGTTTAAAATAATCAAAAGCATACTGAAAGTTTAAAGCTAAGAGCTTTAAAATTTTATATTGATCATTCTAGCACCCTTTACTTATGTATATTCAATTTTTGTTAAAGATTTTAAGATATTCTTAGGGACAGAAATTGGCATTCTTGTATTAGATGCCAGTTCATATAATGTTCAATATCAGTATATAACCAATTCGAGAGTGGAATTTATAACATTTTTAGGAAGTTGGATTTATTACTTTTCAAACAACAATGTTTATAAAATTTCTTTAAATTGGCAACTTGATAGAAAACCTATTTCAGTAATTTCGAACATCTCAAAGCCTAGAAAATTTGGTATTTCAGATGACTATAAAATTATCTTAGATTATGGAAGCTATAAGAAAATTTATAATGATGTAGGATTTGAAGTCAAGGAATATTATGGAAATATCTACTATTCATCATTTGACACACTTAACTTTCCAAATAATTCAATTTGGGATTTTAGAAAGCGAGATATAAAGTTAAATTTTTCATATGAGTATGGAGATTATAATTTTGTTGGAACAGAGGGTGGAGGGCTTAGAATTTATTATAGAAATTCTTTGAGTTTAAGAGATTCTATTGTTTTTGGAACTTTTAATAGAACATATAAATCAATCACTATTAAGGATAATAAAATTTATATTCTTGGAGATAAAGGTATTGACATTTTAAACGAAGATTTTAAGGAAGAAGATTTTATCAGATTAGATGTTTGCACATATGAAGCTGAAATTTTAAATGATTTTGTATTCTGTAAGAATAATTTTTATAGAATTGAAAATAATGATATTAGACCAATTATGAAAGCAATTAATTTTGGAAAAGTTAGATATCTGAAAGATAACTATTATCTTTTGGCATTCGATGGCGTTTATAAATTTGATAGTAATAGTTTATTGAAAATTTTTAATGAGGAGGTTTATGATGTATATTTATATGGAGATAGTGTGCAATTTTTAACTAAAACTATAGTCTCTGATAGATATGTAAGGGTTGTAAATGTAAATGATAAGGTTTATTTATGCTCTCGCTATGGCATTAAGGAAGTTTCAGATAGTTCAAAAGCTTATAGCTTTTCAATTGGAAATGTAAATGATTGTATATATCATAATGATTTTATATTTATTGCAAGTGATAATGGACTATTTAGATTTTCATTTAAGGATAAAAACTTTTATCAGTATCCTTACTTAAATAACATTAAAAAACTCTTAATTTTTGAAAACAAACTCCTCGCATTTACAAATAGTATAATTTATGTTTTATCACTATCATAAATCTTGCCATTTCACTTTTAATTCCTTTGCAGCTTTAACCTCATCAATTCTTCCAATAGGAGTATTTATAGGTGCATTTAGTAGTATTTCCGGATTTTCCTTAATTTCGTCTAAAATTTTCTGATAAACTTCAACATAACTATCAAGTGAAAATTTACTTTCACTTTCGGTAGGTTCAATCATAAATGCTTCCTCTACAATCAGTGGGAAATAAATTGTAGGTGAGTGATAGCCATAGTCTAAGATCCGCTTAGCAACATCTAATGCTCTAACATTATATTTCTTAAAGTCTTTAAGTGTTAAAACAAATTCATGCATTGTTGGCATATTATATGAAATTCTATATCCAATATCTTCAAGTTTTTTCCTTAAATAATTTGCATTTAAAACTGCAATTTGTGAAACAAATTTTAAACCTTCACTTGATAGCATCCTTATATAAACAAGTGCTCTAACAAACATTGAAAAATTACCATAAAAACTATGAAGTCTTCCAATGCTAAATTCTTCATCTTCATAAACTAATTTATACTCATTATCTATTTTCTTTATTCTTGGATTTGGTAAGAATTTTGCTAAGTGATACTTAACTCCAATAGCACCAGAGCCAGGACCCCCACCACCATGAGGGGTAGAAAATGTCTTATGAAGATTTAAGTGCATAACATCAATACCAAATTTTGCAGGCTTTAGATTACCTACAAGAGCATTCATATTAGCACCATCCATATAAATTTGTGCATCAATCTCATGAAGTATTTGTGATATTTCATATATTTCTTCTTCAAATATACCAAGCGTATTTGGATTTGTGATCATTAAACCTGCAATCCTTTCACCATACTTATTAATCTCTTCTTTTACTAATTTAGCTCTTAAAATACCATTTGTTTCAATTGTTTTAATCTCAATAGTGCTTAAACCTGCAAGTGTAGCAGTTGCAGGATTAGTGCCATGAGCAGAATCAGGAACCAATACTATATTTCTTTTCTCACCTTTTGTTCTATGATATTTTGAAATTATTAGAATACCTGCAAGTTCTCCCTGTGCACCTGCAACAGGCTGCAAACTAATTTCTGACATCCCTAATATCTCTTTAAGTAACTCTGATAATTCATATATTACCGCCAGACAACCTTGAGAGAATTCATCTAAGCTATGAGGATGGATATTTAAAAATTTTGGATGTCTTGCAACCTCCTCATTTATCTTTGGATTATATTTCATAGTGCAAGAACCAAGTGGATAAATTCCTTTATCAATATTGTAATTCAATTGGGAGAGTTTAAAAAAATGTCTAAATACTTCATTTTCTGATGTTTGTGGAAGATTCAATGGACTTTTTCTCAAAAGATGAGAAGGTATTTTATCTTCCAAATTAAATGCTGGAACATCTAAATCAGGTAATGAAAATCCAATTGCACCACTTGAAATTTGAATGGAAAGTTTTTCCATATGAAAATTTTAAAGCAAATTGATATTTTCAATTAAATTTAAATGCTCATCTATTACAATTAAATCCGCATAATATCCACTTTCAATTTTTCCAACCTTATCTTCCATAAACAAAAATTCTGAACCTGCTGTTGAATATAAATATAGTGCATCTTTTAGATCAATTCTTTCACTTTCAATAAAATGATTTATAGCACCCTTAATTCCTAAAAATGGATCAAGTGGCATACAATCACTAGAAAAACTAATTTTTATACCTTCATTTAATAAACTTCTATAAGGATTACATCTTTTAACTAATTCAATTCCCAATTTCTTTGCATACATTCCATCAAATCCTCCCCACAGTGCCACAAAATTAGGTTGCATAGATAAGTATATATTTAATTTTTTGACTCTTTTAACATCTTCATAATATGGAAATTCAAAATGCTCAATCCTATGCCTCAAATAATTATCTTTTATACTTCTTTCAAATGCATTTATAAATTGATTTATAGCCTTCTCACCAATTGCATGTGCTAAAAGCTGAACATTATTTTTACTACATTCTTTTAGTATAGTTTCAATCTCTTCATCAGTTTTTAATAGAACATCAGCAGTTCCTGCTCCTACTGAACCATCAAGAAAAATTTTAATGCCAAGAAATTTTAAATAATCATCACCAAAACCAACCTCAATTGCTAAATTCTTAGCATACTCTAAATACTTTTCATATAAGACTATTCCAACTCTTAATTTCAACTTTCCCTCTCTTCTTAATTGCTGATATGCCCTAAATGCCTCAACATTTGTAATATCTACTACACTTCTTATTCCTAAATTTAATGCTAATTCTTGTGCTTTTAAAATACCTTCCTTAATATCATCAATAGTTGGCTTAAAAATTTGATATAAATTAAGTGGTAAATATTCAAGGGCAATACCTGTATTAAAATCAATCCCTTCAATATCTTTTACAATTTCCAATGCTTTCGAATTCAAAACCGCTTTATGGCCACAAACCCTTCTTAAAATAACAGATTTATCCTTTGAGATTTTATCTAAATCATATTTTGTAATGCTTTGCTCATCCCTCCATTTACTATCATCATATCCTACAAAAATATAAACTTCCTTTTGATTATTCTTAATGTATTCACTTATAAAATCTAATGTTTCTTCCTTCTTTTCAAATTGATTTAAATTTGGTTTCGATAAACTTAAACCATAACTTGATAGATGAGTATGAGTATCTATAAATGCAGGCATTAGAATTGAACCTTTTGGATATGTCTTAACAGGTATATGCGTTATTTCACTTTCAAATGCATCAAGAACATCCAAAATTTTATCATCTTCTATTAAAACTGCCTTATTTTCCAAAAGTTCATTTCCAATGAAGGTTTTATCTGCAATAAGTAATTTCCTCATATTTTAAAATTTTAAGGTATAAACTATAAAATTTTCACATAATGAAATTATATTTTTTAAATGGTAAATGGGCTAATGAAGCATATTTGCCTGTTGAAGAGCGAAGTGTAAATTTTGGTGATGGTGTTTATGAGGTAATTATTACTTACAATCAAAAGCCATTTAAGTTAGATGAGCATATAAGAAGGCTTTTTTATAGTGCAAATGAAATTTATTTAAAAGTTCCTTATAGCAAGGATGAGATAGAGAATATAATTTTTGAAGGCATCAGAAAAATAAATTTAGATAGTATTAAAATCTACATTCAAGTTTCAAGGGGTTCTTATGAGAGAATTCATGAATTTCCTCCTTCTCATATAGAGCCAAACTTCTTTATAATTTTTGCTCCATTTTATAGGATTGATGATGATATCAGATTTAGCGGAGTAAAAGCATTTAGCTATCCTGATATAAGGTGGGCAAGATGTGATATTAAAAGTTTAAATTTACTTCCTAATGTTCTTGCTAAACAATATGCAAAGAGTAAAGGGGGATTTGAGGCAATTTTTATAAAAGATGGTAAAATAACAGAAGGCTCTTCAAGCACATTCTTTGCATTTGTAGATAACAAGCTCATAACCCATCCACTAACGAATGAAATTCTAGCAAGTATTACAAGGAATGAAGTAATTAAAATTGCAAAAGAACTTAACTTTGAAGTTATTGAAAGACCTTTATTTGTAAATGAACTTGAAAGAATTGATGAATGCTTTATAGCAAGCACAACTGCAGAAGTTTTACCAATTGAAAGTATTGATAATTATAGTTATAAGGTTGGTGAAAGAACCATAAGAATTTATAAAGCTTTTTTAAAGAGGAATTTATGAGAGTTCTAATAACAGGTGGTGCAGGCTATGTAGGGAGTTTCATTTTAAGAGCAATAAAGGATGAGTTTGATGTATTAGTTCTTGATTCACTTGAAGAAGGACATATGTGGGCAATAGGTGATACTAGTTTTGTTTTAGGTGATATAGCAGATGAAAAAATTTTAAAAGATATTTATCAAAGCTTCAAACCTGAGGCAATTATTCATTGTGCTGCTTATATAATAGCTCCTGAATCCATCAAAAATCCATATAAGTATTATGAAAATAATTTTTACAAAGCAATGAAAATGTTAAAATTCTTCCTAGAAAGAAATTTAAAATTTTTCATATTTTCTTCAACAGCAGCAGTTTACGGAAATCCAAAATACATACCTGTTGACGAATCACATCCAACAGAGCCAACTAATCCATATGGATGGTCAAAGCTCTTCTTTGAGAGATCTATTATAGATTTTAAAAATGCATATGATTTTGATTATATAATTTTAAGGTATTTCAATGTTGCAGGAGCAAGCTTAGATGGAAAGCTTGGTCAGTATAAAAAGGAGCCTTCTCATTTAATCTCAAGGATAATGCGTGTAATTTTGGGATTTTATGATAAATTAGAAATTTATGGAAATGATTATCCCACAAAAGATGGAACTGCAATTAGGGATTATATACATATTTTAGACTTAGCAGAAATGCATAAATTAGCATTGTATTATCTAATTGAAAATAAAAGAAGTGAAATAATAAATCTTGGATATGGTAAAGGTTATAGTGTCCTTGAAGTTGTAAAACTTGCAAATAAAATTTTAAAACCATTTAAATATGAGTTTGCAAATAGGAGGGAAGGTGATGTTCCTATTTTGATAGCGGATAATAAGAAAATGAAAGAACTATTAAATTTCAAACCAAGATATGATGATTTGGAAGTTATTCTAAGAACTTCTTATGAATGGGAAAAGTATAGGATTGAGATGAATATATGGTAAAATGTTCTATAAAATTTACATCAGATCGTAAGGGTCAATTACAATTTTTAAATTCTTAAAATTTTTGATTTTTTCAATAGCATTTTTAATTTTCTTATAACTTCTGTCTCTCAATATAATACGCCATCTATAATAACCTTTAAACTTTTCAATAGGAGCAGGTGCAGGTCCAAGCATCTCAATATCTTCATCTTTAAGTATCTCATAAACATTGTATATTTTCCTCCTTGCTAATAATTCATCTTTTGCCTTCGATTCAATAAGAACTAACTTGTAAAATGGTGAGAATTTCAATTCCTTCCGCTTTTCAATCTCATAATTTAAAAAGCCTTCATAATCTATATTTTTAACGAATTGTAATATCTTAGAATTAGGCTCATAGGTTTGAATATAAACCTTACCTCCCATCCTAATCCTACCAATAAATTGAATAAGAAGTTGAACATTCCTTTCATAACTTCTAAAATCTGGCATAGAAAGACCAATATCCGCATTTGGAACAATAGAAAGCCTAACATCTTTCAAATCAAAACCTTTTGCTATTATCTGTGTTCCTATTATTATTTTTGGATAATTTCTATAAATTCTATCATTTATTTGTTCAAGTTTCCTTCTATTTCTTATAGTATCTCCATCAATTCTAATTATCTCATATTGACTAAAAATCCTTTTAATTTCCTCCTCGATCCTTTGTATACCAAAACCTAAAACTTTGAAATTATTCGAAGAGCAATTTGGACAACTTTCAAAAACATTATATTTTCTTCCGCAAATATGACACTCTAAATAATTACTACCTGAAGACTTATGAAAAACTAAATGCATTGAACAATTAGAGCATCTAAAAGTATATCCACAATCCTTACAAATCAAAAATGGTGAATATCCCCTTCTGTTAAGAAAAATCATTATACTATTTCCATCATCGAGTGTCTTCTTCATATCATTTAATAAACTGATTGAAATTAAGATACTGCTCTTTTCATTTTTAAGGTCAACTAATTCAACAGAAGGATAAACATAATCCTTAACTCTACTTTTAAGCCTAAGCAGTTTATATTTCTTTCTCAAAACATTATAATAGCTCTCAATTGATGGTGTTGCAGAAGATAAAATCAAAGTCGCATTATACAAATTTGACATCATAACCGCAACATCCCTTGCATTATAATAAGGTTTTTTTTCTTCTTGCTTATAGGCACTTTCATGTTCTTCATCTACAATTATAAGCCCAAGATTTTGAATAGGTAAAAATAAAGCAGAACGAGGACCTATTACTATTTTTTTATTCCCTTTTTTAACTTCATTCCAAAGATATGTTCTTTGTGATGGTGTAAATGAACTATGATATATAGCTACTGAATCCTTAAACTTTTCATAAAAAATCTTTGCAATATGAGGTGATAATGAAATTTCAGGCACCAAAATTATAACACCTTTATTTTCCTTTAAGGCCATCTGAGTAAGCCAAATAAATATACTTGTTTTACCACTCCCTGTTGGCCCAAATAGTAAATACTTACTACCTGTAAGAATTTTAGAAAGAGCAATTGCTTGTTCTAAATTTGGTTTTTTTGGTAATTTAACAGGATATGATAAATTTATAATATTTTCAACCTCAACCGAAGAAATTCTCTTAATTTTTCGCTTCTTGATAACAATTCCCTTATCTATTAATTTTTGAATTATAACCAATTCCTTACTTTTAAATTTGCTTAACCTAACATATACCCTATCTCTTAACTTCTCAATTATTCTCCTTTCAAGTTCAGATAATGGACCATTATAGTTTAAGAATCCCTTTTTTGAAAATTTTATATATTCCTTTTCAAATGATAAACTACTTGGTGGGAAAAATAATTTGAGCGAATGATACAATTCGCAGGCATAATAATCACTTATCCATTTTGCAAGTTCTATTGCTTTTCCATCAATTGAATAATTCTCCTTACTTAAAATCTCATTTAAATTATTTTCATTACCTTCAAAATTTTCAATTACAACACCTCTTACAATTCTATTTTTAATACTAACATTCACTAAATCACCTACATTTGCACCTATCTTATTTTCAAAAGAAAGTAACCTATCTATACCAAACACACAAACTTTGGAAATTAGCACAATAAAAAATTTTAAAGGGGATTGGACAATAGTAATTATGCAGTTCTTATTCTTAAAACAATAAGAATACAACTAATTCCTACAACTATTGCACCAAGTCTAACTATTAAAAGCTTGTTTAATAAAAATACTATTGCCAAACTAATTAAAATGGATGTGATTGCAATAATTTTTGCCTTCTTCGGCATTGCTCTTTTTTCCTTCCACAAATTAATACTTCTTGAAATTTTTGGATGATTTATCAAATAATTATATAATTTTTTAGAGCTTTTTGCATAAAAGAATGCTGCAATTATAAAGAAAATTGTAGATGGCATCAAAGGAATAAAAAGACCAATAAATCCTAATGACATAGAGATAGTTCCAAGTGAAATATATAATAATCTCATTTTAAAAAACTTCTAAGGTTATAAATCCTTTATTATATTCAAGAACTTTTACTCTATAAACGGAATTGTCAGGAAGCCTTAGATAATAGGTTAGACCTTTGCTTATAAGTGTATGGGTATTTAAATCATAATCTTTCCACCACCATTCACCTATAACTGACTCATAATAATCAGTTCTAAAACTATCTCCATCTTCATTTTCGCTCTTTAACCTAAAAATATCTATACCTGATGGTAATGTTTCAGGAATATAAATATCAATTGTATCTTTTCCAACCTTTACTGGAAATTTAAGAGCCCCCCATATATTTAATCTAATATCATTTGCTCCATTTATATAAACATCCCACGTGCTATCTCTATAAATTTGACTACTTTTGTATTTTAAATTTTCTAAATCTACATAAGAACTATTGGGAAATGTAAATAAAATGCTATCATTCACAAGAGCTTTAATGCTATCTGAAATTAATAAAAATTTTACTTTCACAAACTTTCTATTTCTTGTCTTAAAAACATAAACACTATCCTGACTAATTTGACTAATTCCTCTTATGTATTCATCATATTTATAATTCACTCCATCCAAACTTGCAGACACGTTACTATTTAAAAGAATTGTAGGATTTATCATAGGACCAATAAGAACACCATCACCAAGATCAAAGTCAGTTTCATAACTTATAGCAACAAACTTCAAGTGCCATTCATCATTCGAATTTTTTGTATATGATTTCGTTTTAACATTGAAAAAATACTCTTCTACTTTTAGATCATAAGTTTCTACTGGAACTATTTCTTGTGTTTTTCTTGAGCAAGCTATTAAAATAAGGGGGACAAAAATCCCCCAAAATCTATTCATAGACCTGACACAATTTGCGCTCTCTGATATTTTATAAGTTTAAGATCAAAATTATCTTGTGAAGGATAGTATATATTTACTTTAATATGCGGGAATAAAACATCTTTATTTATATACCAGGAAATTGTCTCTACTAGATAGCCATCAGGAGGCGTTACATTTAAATGAACATATTTATATAATTGAGTAACTTTTGTAGTAATAAATGTTCCAGCAGGAACAGATATGGACAGATTAGTTGAATCAACCGTAGTTTCTACAACAATCCATATCGTATCTTCCTTTATAACTGTTGTATCAACCCACTTATCTCCTGCATTTACACTAGCTCTTATTATCCTTGAAATTGCATAATATGTTTGATTTCCAAAGGAGAAAGGAATTCTTCCTAATAAAGAATCAGAAGCATGTAAATAGGATGTATCTGTATCTTGTGGTGAAGTTGTATCAATTATTGGATAAAATTGAATATTATTTATAATTTGAGGAGATAGTGCTATAAGTTTAGTAGTATCAGTTACATTGCTTTTCTGCCTTTGAAACAACCAGCTATCACCTTGATTTATAGAATATTGTGGAGCTGGAGGTGTAGGTTCAGACTTTTTGCAGGCAAAGAGCAAAATGGTCAAAATTGGCATTGTGAAAAGGTATCTTCTCATAGTTTGAAAATTTTAAAGTATGAATAAAAAAAATTCAAAAATTAGAATTTTTTTTAACAATTTCATTATATAAACTTTTATAATAAACTGCTTTTTCCTCAATACCCATCTTTTCATAAGAATTGGACATTCTTAGGTAAATTTCTGCAATTTGATTTGATTTTCTGCCATATGTCTTTTGGACATATTTTAATAGTTCGTTATAGACCAAAATTGCAATGTCATACTCTTTCTTATTTTCAAGACTTTGAGCTAAAACTAAGTGAGCTTTTATTATAGTGTCACCAATTTCCTTATATCTTGGAGCTTTTCTTAAAAAATTTTTAAGATAGTAAATTGCAGAATCATAATTTCCCATATTATAGTAATGGATAGCTTTTTGATAATCTGAAATATCAACATTAGAAATCTTTGAATTTGTGCAAGATATTAAGGCAAAGATAAGTATGAATTTTTTAAAGTTTATCAATTGGAAATTTTAAAGTAATGCTAAGTTTTCTTCCTACAAAATATGGTAGATTTACATCTGATGTTTTATCAAATAAATCTTCTAATTTCAATTCACCTTCAAAATTTTTAAACTTTCCATAATAGATCAAATCAATAGAATATAAACTTGGAATAATTTGAGTTTTTGCTTTCAACCAAAATAAAAAGCCAAAACCCATATAGTATAGTTTTAGATTAAATTTATATGGTGGAAGGTCAGGGGGTGTTTTGCCAATAAAAAATGAAGTATAGAAATTTAAATTTTTAAAATTTATAGACTTTTCAAAACTAATGCTATAAACTTCAAGCTCGCCAATATTGTCATAAGTATAAGTTATCAAATTTTCATTATATCCGATATTTACAAAACCTATGTAATTAAAAATTTTGCTATAATTTAATTGAAATCCAAAAAATCTAACATTTATCCCTCCTACTCGCTCATTATTCAAATTACTATTTCCTACAACCTTATAACCAAGCTCTGGAAATTTAAAATTCATAAAAAGCTCCTTTGCAGATGGATAGCGTGTATTCAAAAATAATTCAAAATTTTTATATTCTATATTAAAACTAGGTTCTAAATTTTCAAATTTCAATCTCAAAAAGAAATTTTTATATAGTTCAAATGAAATCAAAGTTCTTAAAAAATTAACATCATTTAATAAATTACCACCTCTTATATAATCATTATAGAATCCATATCCAAACTTAAAATAGCCCCACTTTTTAACAAGCTTATAATCATCCTTAAAAATTAAATAAAATTCTTCATCAGAATTTTGAACTCTATTTTTGTAAAAATACTGATGATTATAGAATTGAAAAGTAAATTCATTAAAATTTAAATTCATTCTAAAATCAGAGAAGTTTTCTGAAAATGGTGTAGTTTTTTGATTGTAATTAGTTGAAAGTAAAAAATTTTTAAACTTCCAATTATTATAAAATGAATATCTACTTATATATGTATAAACCTCTTTTGAAAGGGAAACATTTAGAAAATTAAATTCACTTCCATATCCAAAATTAAAGCTATAATCAGTATTTGAACTAAAAGAGATTTCAAATCCTTTCTTTTTCTTTGTATACATATAAACATCTAATCCATCAAATCTAATTGCTTCAATTGAGCTAAGTGGTATAGTTGATAGATCAATAACCTCAAATGTTCTTCCAATCACTAAATCACCATCAATATAGATATTTGTAAATTTTGAAGGAATAGCATTTATAGAAATACTTAAACCTGATGGATTGAATTCAACATCACTAATCGTAGAATTTAACAAAATGTTATTAAGTGTTGGCTTTTTTAGCTCAAATTCATCCTTACCTGCTTTTGATATAACAACTTGTTCCTTAATTTCATAATTTTTGAATTTTAAAATTACTATTAAATTTTCTTGATAATTTATAAAGCTTGTATCGTTATAATTTAGATGTTTAATTTGCATATGGCATGGAACATTTGCATTTAACTTAAATTTACCTAGACTATCCGAATAAGTTGTTAAGCTATCGCACATTATAAACGCATTTTCAATAGGCTCATTTAGCTCATTTATAATTTTTCCATTTATTTTTAAAATTAGAATTAGGTTTGACATTTTGAAAATTTTATAGCTTAAAATTTTAGCTATGCAGAACATTCCTTTATATAGTATCTTTACAGCAATAACCGAAATTTTTGTAACCATCATTGTTCTCTATACGATAATTTCAAATATGAGAGGAAAAAAATTAAAATGGAAATTACTCTTTATAGCAATAGTATTTGAGAGCCTTGTAAATGTAAGCTACATGGTTTATAGATTATTTGGATTTGCAGCTGAGAGGATCGAGATAACATCAAAATTGCTGCGCTCATTAGTAGGATTTCATGGTGTTTTATCATTTATTATGCTAACTTTGCTAATCATTTTAAGTTATGTTGCATATAAGGAATCAAAAAATGACAAGAACTTCTTCCAAGAACATAAACTAATTTCAATAATTTTTATTACTCTTTGGCTAATAAGTATAATAAGTGGCTATATTTTCTTTGTTCTATTTTATATTGTCCCTTAAAATTTCTCACTATGTTTCTACTATTCTTAATTTCTCAAAGTGCGGATTTACCAGAATTTTTCATACAGCAATATGTTTCACATCCAATTGAAATAAATTCCGCTACAATTGAAGAATTGAAACAAATACCATTTCTTAGCACAGAAGACATTAAAAAAATTACGAAATATAGACCTTTTAAGGGATATGCAGAATTTAGAAGAATTCTAAATCTAAGTTATAGAGAATTTCTACTTATTAGACCCTACATTGTAATTGCGACAAAACCTATTAATGGTTATTTTAGTATTTATGGTGGAACTCAATTTCTATCTACAACAAATAGAAATTTAAATAATAACACAATTCTTGATACAATTTTAAATAAGCTTTCAGATTATGAGTTTGATATCCAGACATATTATAAACACTTTGCATTCAGGTTTAAAAATTACAATATAACTGATACAAATTTTATTGGAAATGATACTATTCTTAATTACTACAATCGTTTTAGATTTGTATTCAATGCGTTTTCAAATAATATGGTATTTAGATTTGGCAACTTTGGGCCAAGAATTGGATATGGTGCAATAAGCTATCGTCCAATATACTATTTTTTACACTTCCCAAGCTTTAACTTCCCCATTTCAAATTTATCAATCGAATACAGATATAAATTTTTGGGTCTTTTTGTAGATACTACGAGAAATCTATTCTTATATAGCAATTATAAAAACTTATATCTTGGATATGTAAAAGGCAATTATGATGCTATTTGGTCATTCTTAGAAATCAATCCTATTAGTAAATTTTATACTACACTTGAAGGACTTTATGGGAATGAAGGCTATAGTTATGGTTATTCATTGCAGTATAGAGATAGGGGACTTTTTATATTTTATAATCAGAATTATTTTAAAGGAAATCAAATATGGAGGTACAATTATTGGCAAGATAGTTCGTTTTTATACATCTATATCTCATTCTTCCCTATTGATTTAAGGATGAATATGAGAGGGGATAGAGGTTCTATTAGTGCAACATACGAAATTAGAAGATATTCCTACATATTTCTAAGGCATTATCGACATCCATTTTTTAATAGTTATCAAGTTTCATTCTATCAAACAAGAGGAATTTATCTTTCAACTGAAAAGGTGAAAAATGGTGCTATTTTGACAGCAGGTTATAATTTACAGCTTGGAAGAAGATACGATGATCCATATATTAGGTTAAGAGTTTATTACTTTAATACCTGTATGACTGATGAAAATTGTTTCTTAAATGATTCAAATTTATACTATCAACCATATGATCCAGATAGTTATTTGGATTTATACTTTTGGAGTGCTTATGAGGGTTTCTTCCCTGCAATCGATTCAAGGATTAAATTATATGGTAGTGGAACAAAGTTTTCACTATCATTAAGATATAAGAGACTTTATTTTAGATTCATAGATGGTGGAAGATACGATCTTGGAATAGAAAGATCCTTTTTCTTTTAAAATGGTATTACCTGCTTAGGACCTTTTGAGCAATTTTATCGGTCTTTATAATAAACAAACCTCTATCTAAGATAAGGCTTTTTGCCCTCCCTTGCTTATATAATCTACCATCAACTCTATAAACCTTATAATCAGTTTCTCTTGAAAACTCAACCAAATTACCCCTAATTTTAATATCAATTTTAGAAATTTCTTCAGGTCCTTGTGTTGAAATATCAAGCTTCCACATACCTCTTCCATGTGTCGCTACAATGAGCTTGCCATTAACAATCTCCATACCATAAACATATGCATTTGCTATACCATCCATTTTTTGATAACTTTGTCCATTATTATTAGAAAGATATACTCCATCTTCCATACCTACGAAAATCAAATTTCTTTGAAAATCAATTGCTAATGACCTACACGTCTTGCCAGATGGTAAATTAGATGTTATATCCATCCAACTTAAACCAGCATCATTTGAATAAAGAACTTTCTTGTTAGTAGTCCTTCCAACACATACATAAACATTTTGACTATTATTAGGATTAACTATAATTTTTCTAATTGCAGCAGAAACACTCAAATTAGTTGTTCTATTTACCCAATTATTACCACCATTATATGTCATATAGAAATGACCCTGATTTGAACCTGTATATATTGTATCCGAGTTTGTTCTTGAAAATGCAGCGGAGAGTAAAACCCCATTATTACCCGCCAAGCTTCCACTTATTGTATTCCAATTATATCCTCCATCAATTGACTTCCAAACTCTATAAGTTCCTACAATTAGTGTTCCATCATCATGACTTGCAACCGCTCCATTTGCCCAACTTGCCCTATCACCCAAGTAAAACCAAGGATGACTATAGAATAAATATACCCAGTTTGGATAAGGATAAGAACTTATTATTTGAAACTTACTAAAATACCAAAGATAAATATAACTTGTCCAAAAGTAATTTGGATTTTGTATTTCAAAGAGGACAGGTCCTCCATCTCCACCACTAACTTCTATCCAAACAGGCTGATTATATAGAATTGGTGTTCCATTATCTTGTGTTCCACCTACTACTATCCACTCATCATTTATCTTTACACCAAGTGTATAGAATTGTAATGTTCCAAGACCCTTATTAATATTTATCCAACTAGTTCCATTATTAGTGCTTTTCCATATACCTCCATCTGATGCAACATATAGTGCTCCATCAGGCCCATACGCAAAATGATGTATATCAGGATGAACTACCTGACCTGCAACCTCAATCCAAGAACTACCTCCATTAGTGCTTCTTATAATTCCATAACTACAAGAACTTCCATAATTATGAACACCACCTGCTAAAACGATATTAGGATCATTTGGATGAACAATAATTGCATGATTATAAAAGCCTTGACTACATAGATAATTAGGAACACTTAATTGGGTCCAACTATTTCCACCATCCGTTGATTTCCAAAATGAGTGAAGATTATAATTTGTTGCTCCAAAACCCACATACATAACATTTGGATTACTTTTTGAGATAGCTAATTGCGCTCTAAAATATCCAGAGTTAGGTAATCCTGAAACTAAACTCCAACTATTCCCTCCATCATTAGATTTATAAACACCACTTTGCCTCGTAGAAATAAACATAATATTAGGATTATCACTCCTATAAACCATATCATTTACATGATCACTTACAAATGAATTAACCCAACTATTTCCACCATCATCAGAATATACCACACCTTTATCACTTGCAATTAAAATTCTACCTGTGTTTGGATTTATAATAATCCTTGAAATATATGAACCAACTTGCAATGTAGAGGCTATTTTGATCCAAGTATTACCCCCATCTGTTGATTTAAACAATCCATCACCTGGAAAGCATACAGAACAATAGTGTTGTTCTCCTGTCCCATAGTATATAATATCAGGATTAGTTGGATCAAAAGCTAATGCTCCTGATGTTAAGACAGGTAGATTATCTGTTAATGGTGTCCAAGTATTACCTCCATCTGTTGTCTTCCAAACACCTCCACCAGCAGTTGCCACATATATTATATTTGGATTTGTTGGATGTGGTAGTATAAATGACATTCTTCCCGAATTTGCTATACCATCTGACCAAGAACCATCTTCTATGTATGAAGGTCCTAAGAATTCCCAACTATATTGAGAAATCCTATTTGAATAAAATACATCACCAACATTTGACCATTCACCCTTCTGTATAGCTCTTATTCTGAGACTTTCTGGATCAAGAAATTCTGGAGGACTCTCCTTTTCTTCAAAGCTCTTGAAATCCCAAGGCAATTGCAAGTATAAAGTTATAAAGATCATACCATAAATTTTAAAGCTCATTACTTCTCCTGGCTCGATTTTAGGGATTTCACTTTCTAAGTATTCTAAACTCATGGCTATCTTTCTTCAATATCAAACATCAAATTACCATTAATCATAATTGCTTGTTTGAAAAACCTTAGAAATATCCTTCCCTTCACTTACAACTCCAATACATTAACTTTAAAATTTCAAGCTTTATGGAAAAATTCAAAGAGCTTTGGGAAATTATAAATATATTAAGGGAGAAATGCCCTTGGGATAGAGTGCAAACTAATGAAAGTTTAAAATATAAACTTGTTGAAGAAAGTTATGAAGTTATAAATACTATTGATGAGAAGGATTGGGAGAAATTTAAAATTGAGATAGGAGACATACTTTTAGTTGTCTTAATGCAAATAAAAATCGCACAAGATTATGGAATTACAAATTTAGATGAAGTTATTTCAAAACTTATAGAAAAGCTAATTAAAAGACATTCACATGTATTTTCGGATAAAAAATTAGAAAGCCCTGATGAAGTTTTGGAACATTGGGAAAAATCAAAAGGCCATGAACTATTTAAACATATAAACTATACCATACCTGCACTATACTTAGCCTATAGAATTACCAAGAAGGCAGAAAAAATTGGATTTGATTGGGAAAATAAAGAGCAAGTTTTCAAGAAGGTTTATGAAGAAATAGATGAATTAAAGAAGGCTAAAAATGAAAATGAAATTTTCGAGGAAATTGGAGATTTATTATTTGCTATTGTAAATTTATCAAGGCATTATAATGTAAATCCAGAGGATGCACTTAGACAATCAACTAAAAAATTTATAAAAAGGCTTGAAGCGGTTTTGGACTATATAGAATTAAATGGACTAAAATTAGAAAATATGAGCTTAAAGGAAATTGATGAAATCTGGGAAAAGGTAAAATGATATTCTTAATTTCCTTCACTATTTTAAGTAAGATAACCTTAAAAACTGAACTCTCTCCAAATAATTTCATTTTCAAGGATACGATCATTATAAATTTTAGGAATGGTGGTAGTGTGTTTATAAACAGAAACGGAAAAGTTTTAAAAAATAATAAGGATTGGACAATCATCTATAATAATGCACTTTACGAATTTACTGGTGGTGCAGAAGGGGAATGTATATCAGTTCCAAAATTATCCTATGATAATAAGAAAATTGGATTTATTGTTGGATGTGAAAGGGAAGGCTATGAAGTAAAGCTTAATGATGGCAAAATATCACTTGGGGGCGATATTGTTGATTTAGGTATATTAAAGGATAGAGCATTTATATATGTTGATGGCGTAATTTACATTTATAACCTGAAGAATAATAAGGAAGAGAAAAGGATTAGGAATATATCAGAACTTGGACTTGGTAAATTCTTATGCAATAATAAGTATTGTATATTTTCAGATTTAACAAATAAGGTTATAGTGCTTGATAGTCTCGGAAATGAAATTAAGAGATTTTACAATAAAACTTGGGTTTACACTTCACTTTTATCACTAAACGATAATTATTTACTATTTGCTCATTACAACTTCAAGGAAGGAGGATTTGCTAATTTAATCAATTTAAATAACTTTGAAATCGTGTTCAAGAAGGGTATGAGCTATATTGAAGGTGATAATACCGCATGTCTTTTGAAAAATTTTACAATTTTACTAGATGGTGAAAGTATTATAAAGATGAATTATCAGGGTATGGTTATGCAAAAATTAAGTCTAAAAACTCAATGGCTTATTTGCACTGAAGATTACATTATAACAGGTGGTCTTGATAAGGATAGAGATATTTACATAATCAAGCCATAATCTGATAATTCCAAAAATTCTTACAATAGGCATATTTGTAGATGGTATGACCTATGCAAGTATTTCAAGAAATCTTTCTGAAGGCATTGGAAGCTTTCTCAAACCAACATATACATTAACAATTTACAAAGAGTTTTATGAGCATCCCCCACTCCAATTCTATCTTGAAAGTCTATTTTTTAGAGTATTAAAAGATAATTTTTGGACTGAACGAATCTATTCAATATTAGTAGGTTTTCTCTCACTTTTGATGCTTTATTTTATTCTAAAGGCTTTAAATAAATTTGAAAACAGGAATATTCCAAACTTCTCTGCATCATTTATCTTAATTTCAACCCCTTTAACTTCTTGGATTATGTTAAATAACATGCTTGAAAATACACTAACACTTTTCCTCCTTATTTCATTTTTCTTCCTCCTACTTTCAATCTACAAAAATCCATTACTTTCAATAATCTCAGGCATATTTTTATTTTTTGCATTTTTTACAAAAGGTCCTGTTGCCTTATTTTCAATAGCTTTCCCATTTTTATATTACAATAAAATTCCTTTAAAGAAAATCATTTTAATTCTTTCACTTTTAATGCTTGGTTTTTCAATTTTTCTCTTATTTCCCGATATCTTAAATAGCATTTTAGGGCATCGTGAAATTGTTGGTAGTAGATTTGATCCCATATCGAAAACAATAAGAGAACTGATAATTCCATTTTCTTTCCTATTTCTAATTTCCTTTATGAGAAAACTTCACATTACATTTGATGAACTTTCAGTGTTTTCATTACTTGGAGTTTTTCCCTTAATGATCAGTCCAAAACAAATGGATTGGTATGTATATCCTTCATTTCCCTTCTTCTCAATTTTTATAAGTTTCATTTTCGTTGATAGTTTGAATTATTTAGACAGATTCTTTAACAGAAAACCTTTAAAGACATTATCCATCTTTACTTTTTTTATTTGCTGCATCTTGATGTTCCTAAATTATGGAAAAATCAAAAGTTATCCTGAGTTTCACAATGATTTTAAAAATTCAGCTTTTAAGGTGCATAGAGTTGTCGGTGTTTGTCCAACTTCCCTAATGCATGACTGGGTTGTTATAGCACTTTCACAAAGGTATCTGAAATTTAGTTTTTCTGAAAATATAGATAGTGTAGTTTTAGCTTCAAAGGAATGTAGACTAAGTTGTAGCGACATTTATCCTAAAAACCACAAGAATTACTATATTTGCTTTCAAAAGCTTTAAACTTTTAAACTATGCTTGGAAACATGAAACAACTTATGGAAGCAAAAGCAAAAATAGATAAGATACAGAAAGAATTAAAAAATACGAAGATAGAAGAGAATGGAATGGATGGTAAGATAAAAGTTATTGTAAATGGTATTGGAGAAATAATAGACATTAAGTTAAGTGAAGAGATTTTTAACAAACCTGATATTAAGAAAATTGAGAAAACACTTATAAGTTTAATAAATAGTGCTCAAAAGAAAGCACAGCAATTATCTACCCAAAAGATGCAAGAATTACTTAAAGATTTGCCACCAGAAGTTAGAAAACAATTTGGTTTATGAAATTTCCAAGATCATTTTTAAGACTGATAGAAGTCCTAAAAAAATTACCAGGTGTAGGTGAAAAAACTGCTGAAAAGAGTGCATTTTTGATAGTAAAAAATCAAAAAATTTTAGAGGAACTTAAAAATTCATTAGATGAAATAAAGAATCTTAAATTATGCTTAAAGTGCCACACAATCTCTGAAAGCGATATATGCAGTGTATGCTCTGATCTTGAAAGAGAAAAAATTATTATGATAGTTGAAAGTCCATATGATATGTTTCATATTGAGAAACTTGGGATTTACAACGGTAAGTATCATGTAATAGGTGGCCTAATATCACCACTTGAAGGTATTGAACCTAAGGATCTATTTATTGAAAATTTAGAAAGGCACATTTTAGATGAGGATATTAAGGAAATTATTATAGCCCTAAGCCCTACAATTGAAGGTGATGCAACAGCTTATTACATCTACAATAAGATAAAGCATCTAAATATAACCATAACTCAGATTGCAAGGGGTATTCCAACTGGATATGAAATTATCTATGTGGATAGTATTACACTACAAAGAGCTATTCTTTCAAGACAACCATTTAGCTAATTTACTTTAAAATTTTTGAGATGTTCCTATTGTTTTTAAGCTATCCGAATAGTGAAGAAGGGTATGCACTTGTTTATAATAAAAAATATGAAAATAAAAAAACTGCTTCGGGTGAAATTTATAAATCACATTTGTTAACTGCTGCCCATCCATACTTACCATTTGGAACAATTGTAGAGGTGATAAATTTAAAGAATAATAAAAGAGTTGAAGTTAAAATAAATGATAGATTTATACCAAAAGGAAATGTAGTTATCCACATTTCAAAAAAATCTGCTGAACTATTGGACATAAAAGGTAAAGGAAAGGTTAAAGTTGTAGTAAAAAGTATTCCAAAAGGTAAAGAAAAATTCACTCAGAGAGGGTATGCAAGTTGGTATGGTGGAAAATTTCAAGGTAGAACTACTGCTTGTGGCATAAAATTTGATACTTACAAACTTTATGCAGCACACAAAACGCTGCCTTGTGGGACAATAGTAAAGGTTAAAAATTTAAAAAATAATAAAGAAGTTAATGTTAAAATCGTAGATAGAGGTCCATTTAAAAGAGGTAGAATTATAGATTTATCGTATAAAAGTGCTAAGGAAATTGGAATAATAAGTGATGGAACCGCTCCTGTTGAAATTGAGGTAGTTAAATGGCCTTACTAATTATTGTGCAATTCCTAATAGGTCTTGCAGACCAAATCTATGTTACAGTTATACCATTCTTAGTAATTTCAATTGAAAAGCTAAATGCTCCATTTAAGGCAGGTCTTGTTAGCTTTATTGAAACACTACCATTTTTAACAATTAGTTTTTTGGCAGGTATTCTAGCAGATAGATATAACAAAAAGTATTTACTAATGATATCTGCTTTCTTTTCAGGCCTATTTCTACTTACTATTCCATTCTTTAGTTCCATATCTAAATTAAACTGGATTGTTATTGGAATTACAGGATTTTTAGTTTCATCATTTGCTACACTTTATCCACCAGCAAGAGATGCAATAATACCTTATTTAGTTAAGGACAAAAGAAATCTTCTAAGGTATAATGCAATTGCCCAAAGTTCATATCAATTTGCTCTATTTATCGGAGGAATACTACCACCTGTTATTCTATATATCAAAAACGATTTAGTATTCTTAATTTTATTAGATGCAATTTTACTAATGCTTACAACTCTCCTGATTTATCCTATAAATTACAAAGAAAATAAAACGATTAACCAAAGTTCATCAATACTAAAGGACTTATATTCATTTCTAGGCATTTTAAGAAAAAATAAATCCATTTTAAACCTAGTAATTTTAACTGCACTTGACAACTTTTTCATAATGGGACTTACTACAATTGGTGCAAGCTTATATATTAAAAATTATCTTGGACTTTCTGCAAGGGAATTCGCTCTATTTAATGCTTCTTTATCACTTGGATGGTTTTTGAGTGCAATTGTAATTAGCAGAATTAAAACTATTGATGAATTGAAAGCTTTGAGATGGGGTATATTTCTTGACGGATTTACTTATATTCCGCTTTTTTTTATAAGGAGCTTTGAGCTTGCGTTAATTTTTATATTTATACATGGACTTGTAATTCCTTTGATAACAGTTTCAAGAACTACAATGATCCAAAAGTATGTAAATGAAGATATTAGAGGAAGAGTATTTTCCCTAATTTATATTTCAGTGATTGGTTTTATGTCGCTTTCTGGATTATTTATGGGAGCTTTGGGTGAGTTTTTAGCACCGAATTATCTATTTCTTATTGGTAGTATTGGAGGTTCTATAATAGGAATAATTAGTTTTAGACTTAAAATTTTTAATAACAATTAGTGAGACCACTTTCTTTTCTTCCTTAAATATCTTAGTTTAAAAGGTAGATAAATCATTGCAGTTATTACGCCTGCCACAAATCCACCAACATGTGCCCAAAATGCTACACCTCCGCTAACACCTACAAAAATACTAAATGTTCCCGATAGAAATTGGTTTATGAACCAAAATCCAAGATAAATAAGTGAAGGTATTTGAGCAAGACCAATGTAAATAAATGGTATAAATACAAGTGAAAGGATTCTTGAATTTGGAAAAAATACAAGGTATGCTCCAAGAACACCACTTATAGCTCCACTTGCTCCTATCATGGGAATATTCGGATTTAAAGAAAGTAGCATTTGTAAAAGTGCCGCACTGACACCCCAAAGTATGTAGAAAAATAAGAATCTAAAATGTCCTAAAACATCTTCAACATTATCACCGAATATGAACAAAAATAACATATTTGAAAATAAATGAAAAAAACCACCATGCAAAAACATTGAAGTTATAATTTTAAAAAAGTCAAAGTGTGATGGTATAAAGCCATAATTGTATATAAATTCCTGTGGGTCAGGATAAATGAAATAATGGTAGATATAAACTATGATATTTAGTGCAATTATGAAATAACTGATAAATGGGAATGAATAAGATTTTATTTCATCTTTTAATGGTAGCATTTAGCTTTTGAATCCTCCTTTCGATGTCTTCAATTATTAAATGTGCTAGTTTTAGTGCTCTAAGTCCATCTTCACCACTAACCTTTGGTTCTCTATCTTCAACAATAGAATTTATAAATTCCTGAACTTCAAGCTTTAAAGGTTCTAAATACTCATCAACATCCAAAAAGTAAGGCAATATTGCATCTTCCTCCTTTACTATCATATAGCTTTCTTTTGATAAGAGATTTATTGAAATATATCTATCACTTTGAAAAATTCTAATCTCTCTAACCTTC
>FWWL01002006.1_pt1 | contig 44915 bp, 30 predicted proteins | sample 2228331 | NCBI WGS metagenome assembly FWWL01 (sample SAMEA103939775, study PRJEB20133) | metagenome | reverse complement strand
TTGGCGCAGCTTTCGCATGAGAGTGCGCTCGCGAGTGTCCGCCAGGCCCACGACTTGCATCGTGATCGTCGATCCCCCCGAAACAATCCGTCCGGAGCGCAGGTTCTGCCAGGCGGCGCGGACGGTGGCCAGCGGGTCGACCCCTGAGTGCTGGAAGAAACGCCGATCCTCTGCAGCCAACGTAGCTTTTACCGCCCAAGGAGAGATTTCAGAGAGGGGGACGGCAATGCGCCACTGATCGTCGTCAGCGAGGTAAATCCTCAGCAAGCGCCCATGGCGGTCGAGGATCCGCGAAGAGACGGCCCCCGAAAAAAGCGAGTCCGGATTGAACGGTAAAAGAGAGAGTGCCAACCAAAGCAAGATGAAGCCCACAGCGATGAAAACGCCGGCGACAGCACACGTCCCCACCACGAGGCGGCGCAAACGGCGACGTCCTTTCACTTCCGGTTGTCGTGGCATTGCCATGGTGTTATCCCGGACCCCAGCTCACATAGGGTTTTCTAGCGACCTGGAGGCCAAAACACAACTCTGAGATTGCGCCTTGGGACACAATCTTATTTATGTTGCATAATAAATAGCGTACGGGTCGGTTACCTTTACATCGGTTCATCGAGCGAGAGCAAGAGACCACACGCATGCCTCTCGCTGGTTTGAGAGATGAAAAAGGAATCGGAAGAAACATACGATCCCGGCGAAGGAGGCGAGCGTGCGTCATCTCGTCCCCAATCGGAGCCTGTGGACACCGAGGCGCCCACAGTGGAGAGAGCTGATCGCGAGAGCGTCGGGGCTTGGGCTCGGGCGCTGCGCTCGTACGTCCCCACGGTGAAAATTGCCGAAGGCGGATTCAGCGAGATTTGGGAAGCGCTCCAGGTTGATTTGGGGCGCACAGTGGCCATCAAAAGGCTCAAGATCCGAACGGATAAAGCCGGCAAACCGATTCCTGTTTCGGCGCGCCACGTGAACATGTTCACCCAGGAAGCACTCGTGGCGGCTCACCTCGAGCACCCCAACATTCTCCCTGTCTACGATTTCGAATACGACGCTGAGGGCCTGCCGTTCCTGGTCATGAGGCGCATCAGGGGAGAACCCTGGAACGAGGTCCTGACGCGAGATTTTGCCTCGCTGCCACCGCCTGCTTATCTGGCGAAACATTTGCCCGTCCTCCTGGCTGTGACACGAGCCGTTGCCTATGCTCACTCGGTCGGAATTCTCCACCGCGATCTCAAACCGGGCCAGATTATGATCGGCTCCTTTGGAGAAGTCCTGCTCATGGACTGGGGGTTGGCAATGGCCTATCCGCGCCGCGTGGATGACCCCGATGCTCCTGAGTGGCTGCGGGATCCGAATGCGCTGGTCAATCGGCCACTCAATCCAGCCGGAACACCTTCCTATATGGCGCCCGAGCAGACCTACTCGACGACGCACCAGTTGGGGCCATGGACGGACGTTTATTTGCTGGGTGGAATTCTCTACCGCATTCTGACAGGCGCGCCTCCCCACAAAGGAAACGATGCCAGTGAGACATTCAAGCTGGCCCAGGCTGGGGTTGTGGAGCGAGTGGAAACAGTTGTTCCGGATCGCCCTATTCCGAGAGAACTCATCGACATAGCCCACAAAGCGCTCGAGCCAGAACCCGAAAAACGGTTTGCTACAGTCGAAGAATTCTTACGCGCACTCGAAGACTACATGGCGGGTGCGGACAAGCAGCGTGAATCGGTGGTGCTGACTATACGGGCGCGCAACCAGTTGGGGCAACAGACCATCGGCTACGAGACGTATTCGGAAGTCATCAATATGCTCGAGCGCGCCCTGGTGCTTTGGCCTGAGAACCGAGAGGCCGAGACGTTGCGCACAACCGCGATAGAGCGCTACGCCAAGTTGGCTCTTCACAGCCGTGATTTGAAGCTCGCGCGACTGTTGGCCGAACGCCTGGCCCAAAGCGAAGCGCGCCAAGCCTTGCTCGACGAGATCGCGCGGGCCGAAGAGCTTGAGCGCCAGCGCGACGAAGAATTGCGGGCAGCTCAGGAACACGTGCTAGAAGAGCGCAATCGTGCGGAACGCTTACTCGCTTTTCTGGTGGGCGATCTTTATTACGAGATGCGCCGCATCGGGCGGACGGATGTGCTCGGCCAGCTTTGCGAGACAGCTCTTCGCTACTTTCAGGACGTGGCCCTCGAGACGCACGACCCCCACGTGGCGGAAAGCCGCATTCGCGCCTATATGAACCTCTCCGACGTTGCCGCAGCACAAGGCAACACTCAGGCCGCCCACGCGGCGTTGAGCAAAGCGCTAGAGACCATCGAGGTGGTACGCACCCAGTCTCCCGACGTGCCGCTTTGGTGCGAGTTGCACGCCGGCATCTATCGCCGGCTCGGAGCGCTTGAATATCACAAGGGCAACTACGCAGAGGCGCGGCGACTCTACGAAGCAGGCTACGAGGCACTGCGCTCGGCTTCGGCAGCGGGAGAAGCGCCCGAACACGACAGAGAGCGAGCCATGCTTCATCACGGCGTGGCTCTGTGTTACTGGCGGCAGCACGCCCTCGAGCAAGCCCTCAACTTCCACATGGAAGCGGACGCTTTGCTGTCGCGGCTGTGCCGCATGGCTCCCCACAATCCCCAGCATTTTGCTGAACGCGCCAGAGTCCTGGCGACTTTGGGCAATGTCTATCGTGATCTTGGCGATCTTGAATCAGCAGTCAGCGTGACGGCGGAAGCCTTGAAATTGGGTGAGCAACTCTGCCGGCTCGATCCGGGGGATCTCTCGCGGTTGAGTGAGCTGGTCTGGATGCGCAATAATCTCGGGCTCCTTCAGCTGATTCGAGGGAATTTCCAGCAAGCGCGTGCGTGCTTTATCGCAAGCGCGGAAAATGCGCGGCGGCTCCTTCAATTCGATGCACATAACCTCCAGCATCAACGCGATCTGGCTTTCGCGCTGAGCCTGGCGGGGGAGCTCTCCTACTTCCAGGGTAAGTTGAACGAGGCCCGCCAACTGCTCGGTGAGGCGCTTGTCATCGCGCGAGAGCTCTCCGAGCGTACCCCTGACTCGCTTTACAGCCGGGGCGGCCTCGCACGCGCTCATGTTCAGTTGGGGGAACTTCTCCTGGCGCTTGACGAGCGCCTCGAGGCTTTGTCTCACTTGCGCCGTGCCATGAAGCAATCTAGTGAGATCCTTGCGACTGCGCCGACGAACCCGACAGCCATCAAAACGTGGGTTCGCGCGGTGGTTTTGCGTGCTTTGGAAAAAGATCTTCAGGAAAATGAAGTCGAGGAACTTCTCGCCAAGGCTATGAATGCCGTGGAGCAATTGACGGCACCCTCAGACAAACTTGACAAACTCGATCATCAGGCTGGCTTAGCTTTGGCGCGAGGTCGCTTTGAGGAGGCGGCCGCCCTGATGCAGCAATTGGCGAACCGCCATTGGCTGGCTCCCCTTCTTGTGAAATACGCCCGCCATCTAGGAGTGGCAGTCCCAGAACTCCCCGCCGGCGGCCTGGCGTTTGACGTTTGACGGGTTAGGGTCGAACCGCTTTCAAAGAAGTCACGAAAGTCGTCGTTTGTGGGACCATGCTCATAAATAAGCTAGCGAAGCGCTTAGATAACTTTTTTCGTCATTATCCGGTGCGGGCTGTCGTCCTGGCGTGGTTGTGTCTCTCGTTGATCATCTCCGTCCATGATACCCTCAAAGGCAACTTGCGTCGCGACTTTACGCGTTATTCGCGAGCCGCTTCCATAGCACTTTTTGAAGGGAAAGACCCTTACGAGAAGGACCCCAAACGAGGGACCTATAAGTACTATCCGCTCAATGCCACGATTCTTTGGCCTTTTACTAAAATGCCCGTTCCCATCGCCCAAGGCATATGGACCGCGACTAACATAACTTTGTTGGCCTTGTGCCTCTGGGCGCACCGTCGCATTTGGACAGTCCAGCTTCGCGTGCCTTGGTGGGTGTGGGCAATCGCGTTCGCTGTGGCGTTACGCTTCTTCGTCAAGAATCTCCGCCTGGGCCAGTGGAACACTTCGGTGTATTGCTTGTCTTTCCTCGGCCTAACGGCGCTTTACCGGGGACGCGTTTGGCTCGGCGGACAACTTGTCGGACTCGCTGCTGGGCTGAAGTACTTGCCGAGTTTTTTTCTTCTCTACGGAGCACTGCGGCGCCATTGGCTCGCCTGCGCAACGATGCTTGCGGGCTATGTGACGTGGGTTTTCCTTTTTCCATCGGTTGTTCTGGGTCCCTCCCGCCACCTCGATCTTCTTCATCGCTTTTGCGAAAGAGCGCGGGATGAGTATCGCGCGATGACGGAACCTGAGTATACGTCGAGTCTTTCGCTGCGCTCGACGGTGATGAGAATGACGAGCGCGGTGAAACCGCGCCTGCCTGACCCCGACGTCTATGATTTCACCATCGTGCAGTTGCCTGTCGGCGTCGCCCGCAAGCTTGCAACAGCAACGGCCATAGTGGTGCTGGTCCTTATGGCATCAGCTACCCTTCTTGCTACCCGACGGTGGGGAGGCTGGGCTGAGAGTCTGGGATCGACAGCGCCCGCGCCGCCAACGCCTCCGACGAACGCCTTGCGCGAGCTTTGCCTCATCGGCGCCTGGTACGCGACGTTTCTTATGATTTCTCCCGAGACACGCAGCCCTCACCACCTGACGCTTTTCACGGCCGCCTATGCAAATGCCGCGGCTTTGGCCAATTGGCAGGGCGCCCTATGGAGCCGCCGGCTCAGTGCTTTGATTCTAGTAGCTGGGACGATCATGTTGTTGGCGCCGGCGGAAATCGCTGAAAAGGCGCGCTACCATTTGATCGCTTCCGGATTGGGTTGCTACGCTTGGGGCCAACTTGCCTTGTGGTTCGCCTGCATCCTAGCCGCTTTTACGGCCTTCCCCTCGGTGCGGATCACGCTTTCAGAAGAGGATGCATCGGAGGCCCCAGGACACTGAAATTTTTTGCTTCTCTGTGCCTCCAGAAACGTGCATAAGGTTGCCACTTCTGTGTTTCCAGCCAGAGCGCAGCATCGCATGGCCGGCTATTGCTGAATCCGCACCAAGGAGGGAATGTGGTCCATGCTGGGATACCTGCTCAAGCCCGAGATCGAGCAACTCATTCGCGAGGGGGAATTTACGGCTTTACGCGAAGCTCTCTCTGACTTGCCGCCCGCTGACGTTGCGGATGCTTTGGTCGATCTTCCTACGGAGTCGAGTGCCGTCGTTTTCAGAATTTTGCCGCGAGCTGTGGCTGCGGAAGTCTTCGATTACCTCCCCGCCGATGTTCAGGAAGCGCTTTTGAAGGCCTTAGCGGATAAAGATGTGGCCAGCCTTCTCAACGCCATGGCACCGGACGATCGCACGCGCCTGCTCGAGGAGATGCCGGCGGAGGTGACGCGGCGACTGATGAATCTTCTCGACCCTGACGAGTTGGAAGTGGCACGTCAGCTCTTGGGGTATCCGGAGGACAGCGTCGGGCGCCGCATGACGCCTGATTATCTCGCAGTCCCGGACAAATGGACCGTGGGAGAGGTTATTCGCTACATTCGCAGCACGGCACGCAGCAAAGAAACGATCAATGTCATCTACGTGATCGACGAGCGCGGAAAGCTTTGTGGCGACGTCTCCATCACCGATCTTCTCCTGGCCGATGACAATGAACCCATCACAAACATCATGGATGAATCCGTGCCGCGCCTGCGTGCCACGGACGATCAGGAACGCGCCGTCGAGCTGTTCGGCCGCTACCGCCGCGACGCCTTGCCGGTGGTGAGTTCGGACGGCGTGCTCATCGGAATTATCACCGTCGACGACGTGCTCGACGTTGCGCAGGAAGAGGCCACGGAGGACATCCAGAAAATCGGTGGTACTCTTGCCCTGGAAGAGCCTTACATGAGAACAAGCATCTTAAGTATGGTTCGCAAGAGGGTTCCCTGGCTCGTAGTTCTTTTTCTCGGCGAAATGTTTACAACCACCGCCCTTTCTTTCTATGAGGAGCACATCGCGTCAGTTGCAGCGTTAGCGTTTTTTATTCCACTCATTGTCGCTAGTGGAGGAAATTCGGGCAGCCAGGCAGCAGCCATTGTCAGCCGCGCGCTCGCACTCGGAGAGGTCAAGGCAAGGGATGCACTCCGAGTTTTTTTTCGCGAGGTGGGAGCTGGGCTTCTCCTTGGAGCGCCACTCGCCGTGATTGTTTTTGTGAGAATAGCTCTATGGCACTACTTCTCTCCTGAAAAAATGGGCGACATCTGGCTCCCACTGGCACTTACAGTCGCTTGCTCTGTCATTGGTGTCGTCTTGTGGGGGAACCTCATGGGGTCGCTTCTCCCCCTGTTCTTCAAAATGCTCGGAGTGGACCCTGCAGTAGCTTCTGCCCCCTTTGTGGCAACACTTGTCGACCTCACCGGCATCATCTTGTATTTCAATGTGGCCTGGCTTTTCCTGGGCCATGCTTTCATTACTGCTTCTTCAAGCGGCTGAGCCGGTGTGAAAAATAAGAGCGCATGACGCTATGGCTGCGATCGACGCTCAGTTGTTAGAGAGAGCTGCATCTTTCTTTCGTGAAGCCGACGCCTTGCTGATTGGGGCGGGAGCGGGCATGAGCGTCGACAGCGGCCTGCCCGACTTCCGCGGCCCTCAGGGATTTTGGCGTGCTTATCCTCCTTTGGCGCGCCTGGGACTCTCGTTTGAAGAAATGGCTAATCCGCAGTGGTTTCGCCGCGACCCGGCCTTGGCCTGGGGATTCTACGGACATCGCCTGAGGCTCTACCGCGAGCGCTCTCCCCATGAAGGATACGCCATTCTCCGGCGATGGACGCGCCGGTGCCCAAACGGCTATTTTGTTTTCACTTCGAATGTCGATGGACATTTTTTGCGGGCGGGGTTCAATGAGAACGCCATCGTGGAGTGCCATGGCTCGATCGAGTGGTTACAGTGCACCGGACCATGCTCGTCCAACTTGTGGCCTGCTCCCGCGGCGACGCCAGAGGTCGATGAAGAGACTTTGCGAGCGCAAGAACCGTTGCCGCGCTGTCCGCACTGCTGGGAGCTGGCGCGCCCCAACGTGCTCATGTTTGGCGATTGGTCCTGGGTGGCGGTCCGGACTGAGGCTCAACAGGAGCGTCTTGAAAAGTGGCTCGAAAGACTCTCCCAGTCGCGAGCTCGGCTGGTCGTGGTCGAGATCGGCGCTGGCAGCGCTATCCCCACCGTGCGGTGGACGTGCGAAACACTCTCGCAGCGGTTCGGAGCACCCCTCGTGCGCATCAATTTGCGCGAAGCCCCCGGCCCTCGCGGCTGTTTGAGTCTCGCCGGCAGCGCCTTGGAGGTCTTACGCTCGCTCGATCCACTCGTGGGGTGAAAGCATGTGTTCCTCAAAGGTGCTCCCCCCGCGCTTCCCCCTTGACCTCCGGGGATGATTCCTCTTGCATCCTTGAGACAAGCACGCGAAATGAGAACGTTCCAACACTGGACGAGGAGCAAAGGTCATGGCTGATGTTCGCTTGATAAAGGTCTCGAAAATCTTCCCCGGAGGCGTGCGCGCGGTCGATAACGTCAACCTCCACATCAAGGACAAGGAATTCCTTGTTCTGGTTGGGCCGTCTGGTTGTGGCAAATCGACGACGTTGCGCATGATTGCCGGGCTTGAGGAAATTTCGGAAGGGGAGATTTACATCGGTGACAGACTCGTGAACGATGTGCCTCCGAAGGACCGCGACATCGCCATGGTCTTCCAGAACTATGCTCTCTATCCACACATGACAGTGGAGGAGAACCTCGAATTTGGCCTGAAATTGCGCGGTGTGCCCAAGGAAGAAAGAAAACGTCGTGTGCGGGAAGCGGCCGAGATTCTCGACATCGTGCATCTGCTCGATCGCAAACCCAAAGCCCTGTCAGGCGGTCAGCGGCAGCGCGTGGCCGTGGGGCGCGCCATTGTGCGCCAACCCAAAGTGTTCCTCTTCGACGAACCACTTTCGAACCTTGACGCGAAATTGCGTGTGCAGATGCGCACGGAGATTTCCAAGCTCCACATGCGCCTTCAGGCCACAATGATCTACGTCACCCACGACCAAGTGGAGGCCATGACCATGGGCGACCGCATCGTGGTCATGAAGGACGGCATTGTCCAACAGGTCGATGATCCGCTTTCGCTCTACGATCACCCATGCAACAAGTTTGTGGCGGGATTCATCGGCAGTCCTCCGATGAATTTCATTGAGGGGCAGATCGTGGAGGACAATGGCCTGCTTTTCAACGAGGGAAATTTCCAGGTGCGCCTTCCCGAGAAGTTTGTAGCCGCCCTCAAGCCTTACGTCGGAAAGAAGGTCATTTTTGGCATTCGGCCAGAGGACATCTACGACCCCAGCTACGGGTCCGAGCTGCCGTTCAAGCAGGAAGTCAGCGCGAAGGTGGAAGTCATCGAGCCGATGGGCAGCGAGATTTTCCTCTACCTGACGACAGGGAAAACGCCGTTTGTGGCACGCGTCGAGCCCCACGTCAAAGCTCAGGTCGACGAGATGCGCAAGCTTTATTTCAACATGGAAAAAGCCCACTTCTTCGACGTGGAAACCGAGAAGAGCATCCTCTACGAGTATCAGGCCCTGGAAAAGGTGGGAGCCGCTCACTGAGCCCCACAGCTCGCCCTGGGTTCACACCTCGTCCCGCCTGCTTGTCCTCGTGGGAGCGGAAGATAAGCGCGATGAGAAGCTCGCTCTGTGAGAAGGGGTCGCGCGGAACGAACTGGAGCCAAGGATGGCGAAAGGGACGCGACTCAGCGCGGGAGGACTCGCTCAGCTGCTCTCAAGGAACTGCTCCCGCAAGAGTTGCTCAATCTTCTCAACTGGTTCTGGCGGGCTCAGAAGGTAGCCCTGGGCGAGGGAACAGCCCGAAGCCAGCAAAAATTGCTGCTGGTCGCTGTTTTCCACTCCCTCAGCAATAATCTCCAAGTCCAGGTATCGTGAAAGCCCCAAAATAGTTTTCACGATACCCTCAGCTTTTTCGGGACCGGGGATATTCCTTACAAAAGAAACATCGATCTTGAGCGAACGCACTGGCAAGTGGAGGAGATAAGCAAGAGCCGAGTAACCAGTTCCGAAGTCATCGATGCAGGGAGAAATTCCCAAAGAGGCCAAACGCTCGAGAAGGAGTTTCGCCTCTTCGAGGTTTCCCATCATCAGGGATTCCGTGACCTCCACTTTAAGCCGCTGGGGATCGAGTTGCGCCTCTTCGAGAATTCCCCAAATCTCCTCGACGAACCCGGGATTCCACAGATGCCGGGGAGAGAAATTCACACTAACCCAAAAAGGAGTGTCAGCCAGGGCGGGAAACAAAGCAAGCCAGCGAGCTACTTGATGACACGCCGTGCGACAGACGAAACGGTCAAGCGCCACAATCAGGCCGGTCTCCTCGGCGAGGGGGATGAACTCAGCTGGCGACACCCATCCGTGCTTGGCGCTCTTCCACCGCGCTAAAGCCTCAACCCCGATAATCCTACATGTATCGAGAGAGAAAACAGGTTGGTAATGGACGGTGAGCTCGTTGCGCTCGAGAGCACGGCGCAACTCTTCTTCAAGTTCAAGCCGATGGCGGGCTTGCTTGTAAAGCTCTTCGTCGTAAACAGCATAATGTCCACCTCCCGCTCTCTTGGCCTTGGCAAGCGCCAGATCCGCTTCTACGAGGATTTGGTCGGGATCATCGATCGGCTGCGTGATGAAGGCAAATCCCACACTCGCACTCAGCGTCACTGTTTGCCTGCCAACAAAAAATGATGGCACAAAAAGTTGTGTAAGTCGCTCGGCCAAACGAAAACCTTGGGCTTCATCGTCAAGTCCTTCCACGAGAATTGCAAACTCGTCACTCCCTAGGCGTGCAACTGTATCACTCGGACGAAGAGCACACCGAAGACGACTGCCCACCTCACACAGGAGGGCATCACCCGCAGCCACACCGAGAGAATCGTTAACATTTTTGAATCTATCGATGTCGATGCAGTAGAGTGCGCACTTTGTCTCAGAGGCACGTTCAAGCCGATGGAAGCACTGCCTCAAACGATCGCGCAAGAGGATGCGGTTGGGAAGCTTGGTGAGGTGATCCGTGACAGCGACGGCTTCACACTGCTCCTCAAGAAGCTTCTTTTCCGTGATGTCGCGGATAACAACGACGGCACCCCGGAACTTATCCTGACGGCGTAATGGGCTAAAACGCGCTGCATACCAGCAACGACCGTCCGGCATTTCGAGGGGATAAGAGTACTCAGCGATTTCCCCACGGCGGACCTGTTCCCATGCGCGGGAAAAAAGTGGCCACAATTCCGGGGGCATGACTTCATCATGGCGCCGCCCGAGGAAAACGCTCGGCCTCAAGTAAAGACCTGGCCCAGAGGTATGGTAGAAAACAAAGCGCGCTTCTTCATCGAGCACGAGGATCAAATCAGGCAACGCATTGAGAAGGGCAGAGGTTTTTGATTCGCATTCGCAGAGAAGCTCTTTGACTGCTTCGATACCGTCCGTTGTGACGAGCTCATTGATCCAATCTTCAGGCGACTTCCCCTCGGGGATCAGCAATCTGCACCATCCAAATTGACCCACCCTAAAACCTCACTTTCCTGCTGCGATATGGTGACACGTAAAAAGTTACGGTTTTTGCAGTAACGCGCCAGCGGGGAAAAAGAAAACAAACTCTTTTTCGGTTTTCAATCCAAAACCGATGCAAAACGCAACTTTGGGAATCTTCTACAATTTTGACTAAGTCAGCTAGCAGGCCTGTCAAAAAAGGTCACTTTTTTCATGAAATTGCAAATTACGCATGTCAGCGACGAGTCCCGCATTGCATTACTTCATTTTGATGAATAAAATCGCTCCAACATGATGATGGGAAAATGGGTTAGGCTTGACGCATCCTCTTTCAGGAGTCGAACGTCGAGCTAATCACATTGAGGAAAGGAAGGTTTCTCACAATGCCACTTGTCCCGATGCGTATCCTGCTCGACCATGCAGCGGAGAACGGCTACGGCCTGGCCGCTCTCAATGTCAACAACATGGAGCAAATTCAAGCCATTATGGCAGCGGCGGAGGAGACAAACTCGCCCGTCATCATCCAGGCCTCGCGCGGAGCACGCGCCTACAGCCAGGACGCCTACTTGCGTCATCTCATCCTCGCAGCGGCCGAGCTTCATCCGCGTATTCCCATCGCCATGCATCTCGACCACGGCAATGAGCCGGCCACTTGCTACAGTGCCATTGCTCAGGGCTTTACGTCGGTGATGATGGATGGTTCGCTCATGCCCGACGGCAAGACGATCGCCTCGTTAGAGTACAACGTGAAGGTGACACGCGAAGTCGTCCAGGTGGCTCATGCGCTCGGCGTCACAGTCGAGGGCGAGGTTGGGGCCCTCGGCGGCATCGAAGACGGCCACGGTGCGGGACTTTCTGAGGAGGCTATGAAGCAGCATCTCACGGATCCCGACCAGGCGGCTGAGTTTGTGGCCGCTACGGGCGTGGATGCCCTCGCTGTGGCCATCGGAACGAGCCACGGCGCCTATAAGTTCACCAAGCCCCCCACAGGCGACGTGCTCAAAATTGATCTTGTGAAGAAGATTCACGAGAAGATTCCAAACACCCATCTCGTGATGCATGGGTCGTCGAGCGTGCCGCAGGAGCTCGTGCAGATTATCAATCAGTATGGCGGTCAACTCAAGCCGGCCTATGGCGTGCCGCTCGAGCAGATTCAGGAGGCCATCAAGCACGGCGTGCGCAAGGTCAACGTCGACACGGATAACCGGCTGGCCATCACGGGCGCCATCCGCAAGGTCTTCGCGGAGAAGCCCGACAAATTCGATCCGCGCGACTACCTCAAACCCGCTCGCGAGGCCATGAAAGAGGTGTGCAAGGCGCGCATGATCGCCTTCGGTCAGGCCGGATGGGCTGATAAAGTTAAGGCCCTCTCCTGCCGTGAGATGATCTCGTTCTACGTCAAGAGCAAAGCCTAAGGTCCACCAAAAATTCGCTGGCTCTTACGCTGAGACCGGGTATGGGAGTGAAGGGTAGGCACGTGCCGAAAAAAGACTGCGGAGCGTCAGCGAGCGGCGCCTCGTGGGCGCTCCGCTCTTCGCTTTCGCACGGGAGTTAGCCGCACCGATTCTTGACGTTTCGCCACAAAACAGGCTACTCCCACTCACGCTGGCGTGCGGGCGGACCAAACTGCTTCCACAGACGCTCAAAACGCGGTGGGTAAATCATCTCAAAGAGTTCCAAGTATTCAGGAGCGTGCTGACGGCAGTATTCGCGCATGGCCTCAGTCTCGATCAGAACATCAATCCACTCGATCTCATCGTGGAGAATGAGATTGACAATGCGGTCACTCATCCGAGACAGCTTTTCGGCGACAACGTCCTCGTCCATTCCCACTCACCCGCCTTTCCTAAGAGTCAGTCTATGACGGGGCGGCAACGGTGTCGCAGACAATTCGTTTGGCTCAATGCTTTGCGTTAGCTTTCTTCATTCGCAACATCTCGCGGAAAGTCCAAGGTTTGGTCAAGGCACGTGGGCTGCTCGGATTGTGGCAGCCCCCAAGCTCGGGAAATCGTTTCGCTGCTGGCGGTCACGATGTCAGCAGCGAGGAAACGCGTCTCGGAGCTGAATATCGTCGAAGCGATTAGGCTTGCTCCACTGGGTAGCCGCGTTCGATCCAGGCCTTGAGGCCTCCGCGCACATTAACCGGATCGGCAAATCCTGCCTGCGCGAGCAATTCGCACGCACGCGCACTGCGGCCACCCGCGGCACAGTGGACGATGATCGTTTTGTCGCGGTAGGGTTCGAGATCCACAATCCGGCGTGCCAACTCCGGAAGCGGAATGAGCATCGCCTCACTCAGATGCGCGCGAGCATGTTCGTCGGGGTTGCGGCAATCGATCAGGACAAAGCTATCGCGCTTGTCCTCGAGCAGCTGGCGGAGCTCCTCAACAGTGATTTCACGGTAGGGCATGCTGTGGGATCCTTGCGTGCAGAATTGTTCGTAATCGATGAGTTCGCGAATGGTGGGAGAATCGCCACAGACCGGGCAGCGCCGATCGCGCTTGAGGGCAACCTCCCGAAACTCCATAGCAAGCGCGTCGTAAATGAGAAGGCGCCCTTGCAGTGTGCGCCCAATGCCAAGGATGAGCTTGATGGCTTCAGTGGCCTGAATCGTCCCGATGAGGCCCGGCAGAACCCCAAGGACACCGGCCTCAGCACAACTGGGCACAGCCCCAGGCGGTGGAGGCTCGGGGAAAAGACACCGATAGCAAGGGCCGCCGGCGGCCGCATGGAAAACCGAAGCCTGGCCTTCGAAGCGATACAGCGCCCCGTAGACGTTAGGCTTGCCGAGCATGACGCACGCGTCGTTTGTCAGGTAACGCGTCGGGAAATTGTCGCAACCATCGACGACCAGATCGTACTGGCTGATGATCTCTAACGCGTTTGCCGAGGTGAGCCTCGTGCGGTGGGCGATGACCTGGACGTCGGGGTTAAGCTCGGTGAGACGCTGGCGCGCACTCTCGACCTTGGGCGTCCCAAGGACCGCAGTGCTGTGGAGCACTTGCCTTTGGAGATTTGAAGCATCAACGACGTCGGCGTCAACGATGCCGATCGTGCCCACGCCTGCAGCTGCCAAATAGAGGGCGACAGGGGAGCCCAAGCCACCAGCGCCCACGAGAAGCACTCGCGCACGCAGAAGCTTCTCCTGCCCCTCTTCGCCAATTTGAGGCAAGATGAGATGACGATGATAGCGCTCGCGTTGCTCGGCTGTGAGAGTCATGGGCCGCAATAATTACGGACGAGGTCCGCCTTTTATTTCTCCGAGCAGCGAGGCATCGGTGGGGCAGTCAGGCGACTCACAGCTTGCGTTCGCTGAGGTTTGGGCAGAAAACTCGTCGACGATGGTCGCGAAAGAACGTCTTACAATCGACGAAGTGGTGAAACGGGCGGCGCAGTATCTGGCCGATAAGGGATCGCCGACGGCGCGGCTCGATGCTGAATTACTGCTCGGGCATGTGCTTGGAATGACGCGCCTTCAACTCTATCTCGATCGCGAGCGCCCGCTCCATGAAGAGGAGCTTTCGCGCATGCGCGAGCTCGTCCGCCGCCGAGCCCAACATGAGCCAGTGGCCTACATTGTCGGCCACAAAGAGTTTTTTGGGCGCGATTTCCGAGTGACTCCGGCGGTGCTCATTCCGCGCCCCGAGACGGAACTCCTCGTTGAAACGGTTTTGCACGAGCTCGCGTCACGTTTTCCTGCAGCCGCTACCTGGCGGGTGCTAGAGTTTGGCGCGGGATCGGGTGCCATTGCCGTGACTTTGGCTGCAGAAAACGAGCGCGTGCATGTTGTGGCGACCGAACTCTCACCGGCTGCTGCGGAGATTGCGCGCGAAAACGCCGAGCGCCACGGTGTGGCGTCCCGCGTGGAGATTCGCGTCCAATCCGATTTTGCGGGCCTAGCAGATCCCTTTCACGCTCTCGTCAGCAACCCTCCGTACGTGGCCGAAGCCGACTCAGCAAGTCTGCCGCCGGACGTGCGCGACTTCGAACCCGATGAGGCGCTTTTCGGCGGTCCCGACGGCATGCGCTGGATTGAGTGGCTCCTGCGCAATAGCCGCGAATTGCTTGAGCCAAGGGGCGGTTTTTTGGCGCTCGAAATCGGCGCCGGAATGTCGGAGCGCGTTCACGAGGCCGGCCAGGGGCAGGGATGGCAAGTGGCGAAAATCGTCCCCGACTACGCTGGCATCGAGCGGGTCGTGGTTCTCAATCGCACTTAGGCACTGGCCACTGGACGGGCCCAACGAGCGGACCGGACTAAGCCCCCCTTGGCGCAATTTTCGGCGCGCCCACGTCATGCAAGGGAGACTAGCTTGGGATGCTCGGAGAAAAGCGCGTCCCGGCAGGCAAGGAGCGGAAGATGTCTCAAGACTTGGTCCTCGCTCCCAAGCTCATTGAGGGGTACCAAAGATTTCCGCAAACTTTCGGCGACGATGCGCAAAGATTTTTTCCATCTGATCCCGCATGAACAAGCGATCGACGACCTTCTCCAAAAAAGGAAACGGCGGCGCATAGTGAACGTCGTCGATGATCAGAGTGCCCTCAGGAACCTGCTCCAAAGTGTGACGGTGGTGGAAAAACCGGTAGGGGCCAAAGCGCTGTTCGTCGACAAAAAAGCGCTGCGGCTCAAAGTGAACGATCTCGCTCACCATGCTCATGGGGATTCCCGCACAAGGGCGAATGCGCGAAGTGAAAAGGACGCCCGCCTCGAGGCGCTGGGGGACAGGTGGCACGAGCTCAAGCCCAAGCCACGAAGGCATCACGCGCTGGAGATTCATCGGGCAAACAAGAAATTCCCATACGTCTTGCAAGGACGCTGCAACGATTTGCCGGCTCTCAAACCGCAGCACTGTAATGGGAAGCATGACACCTATCTCCTGCCACCGGTACGCAAACAAATTTCAGTTGATCAAGAAAATGACTAGAAGAAGTGGGGCTCACTCATCAAGGACTTTTCCCAAGAGATGGCTTTGGAATCTTATGTTTCGAGTTTTTATCTATCATATTGCTAACTAGTGATTATATCTCAATTTGATCACGATAATTTGTGTGTTTTGCTCGCTGTTGACCACAATAGCTAATAGCGCACGGTATGGTTGAGTTGGCCAATGACTCGAGTCTGTTCGTGGCGAGAGTGTCCTTGCCTGGCCTGCCTCAACCATGGACAGGTATGAGAGGACATCGGGCAAGAGTGCTCGACCGGTAGGTGTCCGTTTCCACGGAAGTAGGATTGCAGCGAGGGCATGATGGCGAGGTTTGCGGGGGAGTCGCACTCGGCTGCCTCCGGAGAAGAGCTTCTGCTTCGCGAGCGACCAACAAAGACTTTCACGACCCACGCAAGGCCGTAGGCGCACGTCCCGATCAAAGACTTCTGTTGCATGACCCCAGCGAGCGCTTCCAACCTCGCCTTGCTTCTGCCCTTGCATACACTCCTTGACCGCCATCCCTAGTGGGAAGAACAGGACCTCGTGAGGTGAGCTGTTAGGTCTCAAGCGAGCAGAGTGCTCGCGGCACAGTTGAGAATCACGACAATGGGAGCCATGGCGATTCGGCACGACGCTATCGGCCCTCCCAGCGCGAAGAGACAAGGAGCTGATCATGAGCCAGTGGGCTTTGCTGACTGATGGGGTGATCATTCTTATCTACTTTGCCACGATCACCGCTATCGGCATCTACATGGGACGACGCGAGCGAAGTCTGCACGACTACGCTTTGGGCGGCCGTCAGATGCCGTGGTGGGCCGTCATGGCTTCGATCATCGCCGCCGAGACAAGTGCGGCTACATTTCTCACTGTTCCCTCCGAAGGCTACAAGGAGCGTGGGATCGTGTACGCGCAGTTGGCGCTTGGGCTGATCCTGGGCCGCGTTCTTGTCGGCTACTTATTCTTGCGCCCCTATTATGAGTATCGCGTCTACACGGTCTATGATTTTCTCGCCGTGCGTTTCGGCCAACGCTCAAAGAACTATGTGTCGATTCTCTTTCTCATCTTCCGAACGCTTGCCATGGGGGTGCGTGTTTACGTGCCCGCCCTGGTCATGGTGCTTGCGTGGCGCATGATAGTGCGCGGTGAAACAGTGCGCGAGATGTCGGCAGGAGATGCGTGGCAGCCCTATGCGGTCGCCATTACCGTCCTCGTTGCGGTGACGTGCCTTTACACGCTCATCGGCGGCATCAAGGCTGTCATCTGGACAGACCTCATCCAAGCGACCTTGATGTTCACAAGCGCTTTGGTAGCCATCGGCTCCCTGCTCTACCATCTGGGAGAAGGCAATATCATGCGGGGATTCGGCGTGCTGGGCCAACACGTTCCCGAGATGAAATCGCTCCAGGGCTACATCCGCTTCGGCTGGGAAAACATTCCCGCCCACTTGCCAACAAGCGAAAAGATCCTGGCCCTCTGTAAAGAGGTCCTCGCTGCGCCGTACACCATCATTGCAGCGCTTATCCCCACATGCATGGCCAACATGGCTGCGTTCGGAACGGACCAAGATATGGTGCAACGCATGCTGACGGCGAAAGACTACAAGCGTAGCCGCCAGTCGCTTGTTACGGCGGCCCTCATGGACGTCCCAATTTTCATAGCCTTTTCCTTCATCGGAGTGCTGCTTGTTGCCTTTTACAATTTGAATCCGGATCTGCGGCCCGCGAAACCTAATGACGTTTTTGGTGTTTACATTATGAATGTCATGCCTGTCGTCGTGCGGGGTTTTGTGTTGGCGGGTCTCTTCGCCACAGCGATGGGCAGCTTGAGTGCAGCTCTCAATGCTCTTGCCACAAGTATCACCAATGATTGGTATCTTCCCTACTTTGGCCGCTCGCGAAGCGAAAGCCACCATATCCTGGTCGCTCGGATTTTTACTGGAGTCTTTGCACTTCTGATGATTGCGATCGCTTCAGTGACAGCTTATCTCAACGTAGTGAATCCTGAGCAACGTCTCATCCCAATAGCGCTGGGCGTGGCGGGGCTTTTTGCTGGTCCCATGCTTGGAGTTTTTTTGGTTGGAATGCTTTCGCGGCGACGTGGTTCCGATAAAGGCAATGTCATTGCTCTCACTGTGGGACTCGTCAGTGTGTTCCTCATCACCCGGCAGCACGAGGACATCCTCAAGGCCTTTGCCCCGTCGTTGCTACCGGCCCTCAGTTTGCCGGCCTGGTGGCCTAAGATCGCCTTCACATGGTACGCGATGCTGGGAGCGTTGATCACTTTCGCCATTGCCTGGCTCTTTCCGACGCCTGAGCCCGTCGTCGTGGCTGCAGAGCAGCGCTTGCGCGAGGCTCAGGAAAAGGGCGACATTCCTCTCGCCTTACGCGATGGGGTACATTAGCTAGTTGATTTTTGATCTTATTAGCTTTCCTGATCGCCGGCAGCAGCCTTGGGGACTTGAGCGAAGGCACTTCTGCCAGGTAAGGTAAACCAAAACACGGCTCCACCCTGCGGGTGATTTTCGCAGCCAATACGGCCTCCGTGCATTTCAACAAGACGCTTGGCGATGGAGAGCCCAATGGAGCTGCCGCGCTCCCCCGCCGTCCCACGACTTCCCACTCGCGAGAATTTTTCGAAAATAGAGCGCTGCTCCTGTGGGGTCAGCCCAGGGCCACCGTCGTGGATCGAGAACTTCACGACCCCGCCTTCGAGCTGTTCCACAAAAACACGGATCTTGCTGCCGCGATGAGAAAACTTGATCGCATTCGAGAACAGGTTGTGGAGCACTTGAGTGATGCGCATAGTGTCGACGGCAACGACAGCTGGTGTCGGTGATGGGACAAACTCGATGGTCAGCCCTTTTTCACGGTATTGGACTTTATGCTCTTCCACACATTCCGCGACAAGCTGATTGAGGTCCACCTGCTCGCGCGCAAGCGTCAACTCCCCCTCATCGAGTGCGTGGTAATCAAGATAGTCGACAATAATCCGCAGCATGACATGCGACTGCCGGACAGTCCGCTCCACCATGGCAAGCATCTCTTGGGTGAGCGGTTCGCCAACCTTTGCCGTCATGAGGAAAAGTTTGGCATACCCGTGGATGTTGTTGAGCGGGTTCTTCAGGTCGTGACTTGCGATGGCTAAAAACTCGTCCTTCTCCCTGATGAGGCGCCGGAGTTTGAGTTGCGTCCGGACGCGCGCCAGGAGCACCCACAAATCGATGGGCTTGGTCACGTAATCGTTGGCGCCGAGCTCAAAGGCTTGGACAACGTCCGAGGTCTCGCTTTTGGCTGTGGCCATGATGACCGGCAGTTCTGTAATGGAGAAATGTTTGCGAATTTCCCTAAGAACCTGATAGCCGTCCATCTCCGGCATCATGATGTCGAGAACGACCAGATCGAACGGCTCCTTCTCGAGAAGCGCGAGAGCTTCGGGGCCGGAGAGGACCCCCTTAGCGTCGAAGCCGCTACGGCGCAAGCGCATGCAGAGCATTTCGACGTTCAAATCGTTATCGTCGACGACTAAAATACGGCCTGTTTCATTATGAGTCATGGCAGCTTCCCCCATGAAGCTAGACATGTGATTCGTGAGCCTTTCCGTTGGTGATCATTGTGCGTTCTCTTAACGAGAGTTGGGGTCTTGCTGTGGTTCTTGCCAATCGTCGAAATCGTCCGCTTCTCTTTCGAGGCACTCCTTCTTTTCGAGCAATTCGTTGATGCGAGCCATGAGGTCTTCAAAATCGACGGGTTTGGGGCAGTAAGCGACAAGCGGATCTTGATCCGTGCCTCGCACCCGCAAACGAGTTCCGCTAGAAATGATAACGGGCAGGTGATGTCCAATGTTCTCCCTGATGAGGTTGTAGATTCCGCCTCCCATAATGCCGGGCATGACAATGTCGGTGATCACGAGATCAGGCTTGGATTTGCGAATCTGCTCGATCAGCCGATCTGCGCGCAAGAGGGGCAACACTTCGTGGCCGGCACGTGTCAGCACAAAACGCAGCTGAAAGAGGATGTCTTCGTCATCGTCAATCGTCATAATTCTAGCCATAGCGGCTATCCCCGCCGGATTCTCTCTAAATCTCTTACGAATGATGCTGAGGTTGCTTCTCAGGATTTGAAGAGTCGGTGTAAAGTTCGATTCGATTGCGTCCCGCCTGCTTTGCCCGATAGAGAGCTTGATCGGCTTTCTCGATGAGCTCCTGGGGGGTGTTTTCTCTCCCTGTGGCCTGCGCAACTCCGCCACTCACGGTGAGGCAAATCTCATGGTCATTCACTCTCATCCGTGAATTAGCAAGGCGCTGCCGAACTCTTTCGCCCACGCGGAAAGCATCGTTTCCCTCGGTTTCCGGCATAATCACACAGAACTCTTCGCCACCATAGCGGGCGACCACATCCATTGCCCGCAAGGTCTCCTGGAGCAATCGGGCAAATTCACGCAGCACTTCATCGCCAACTGTGTGCCCCCACGTGTCGTTGACGCGCTTGAAGTGATCGAGATCGAAAAAGATCAATGAAAGGGGCCGGCTGAAGCGCTGGGCTCGGCTGAGCTCGTCCGCCAAACGTTGTTCAAACGCACGCCGATTGTAAACATCCGTGAGGGGATCCAGGAGAGCCAGCGACTGCAACATGTCGCGCTGCGCACGGATGGTGGCGAGCGCCTCAGCCATCCGCAATTGCGTCTCGATGCGCGCCAGAAGCACATCAAATGAGATTGGCTTGGTGACATAATCGTTGGCTCCTGCACGAAGCGCCTCGCTGATAGTCTGCGATGCTTCAAGTGCAGAAATCACTATGGTTGGCACATCTCGCCATTCCTTTTTTTCTCGCATCAGGATAAGGGCTTGCATGCCGCCGATTCCCGGCATCATAAGGTCCAGCAGGACCAAATCGGGCGGTCCGTCTTTTTCGAGCAGCTTGAGCATCTGCTCGCCGCTCGATGCTGCCGTGACCCGATACCCCAGCCTCGTCAGACGAAGCCTCAGCAACTCACGATTGTCGGGGTTGTCATCCACGACAAGGATGTGATACTCGCGTTGGTTCATTGTTTTTTACCCTTGGCATTCTCCGAATTCGAACGTGGAGCTTGGGCCACCCAACGCCGGAGAATCTGCACAAACTGCGCCGGTGATACGGGTTTCGAGATAACGTCAGTTGCCCCCAACTCAAAAGCCAGGTTTTGGTCGACCGTCTCGGTGAGCAAAATGATGGGACGCTCGACGACAAGTGGCAGAGTGCGCAGGCGCGCCAAAAGCGCCCAACCATCATTGTTGCCCAAGTTCACGTCGAGAACAATAGCATCAGGGGCTTGTTTTTCCGTATACTGGAGAGCTTCTTCGGGGGTGGCCGCTACCACAACTCGGTACCCTCCGCGACGCAAGCTTGTGGCTAGGAGATCCGAGGTTTGTGGATCAGCTTCGACGACGAGAACGATCGGGGCGTCGTCGGGAGGAGGCGGCCCCACTGAACTGACGGCTTTGAGAATCCCGGAACTCGGCATGGGGCTCTCCTCGCTGACCTCGACGCGCGTCGGCAAGGTCACAAGGAAACGAGTGCCGGCGTGTGGGCGACTCGTGACACGGATGGAGCCTCCCATGAGCTTGCAAAAACGATTGGCCACAGCCAACCCCACACCATAACTGCCCTGCGCAAATGCAGAGCTATCACTGTCGGCGGACATTTTTTCCAAGAGGCTTTCCAACTGGGCGCGCGTCATCCCTGCGCCGGTGTCCGCGACGACAATCCGAACGTTTTCCCAATGAGGCGAGGCGACACGCGTGGAAGCCACGCTGACCTTGCCATCACGAGTGAACTTGCAGGCGTTGACCAATATATTGTAAATAATTTGACGAGTTTTTCCACGATCGGCGTAAATGGCGCCCAGATTCGGGGAAAGGGTCAGGCTAAGCTCATTGTTGTGGTTTGCGGCCAGGGGACGAACAGCTTCGACAACTTCCGAGAGCAGCTGGGCTAGATCGAACGATTCAAGCGAGAGGGGCATACGCTTGGTTTCGAGGCGAGCCATCCTCAAGATGTTTTCGATCATTTCTGTGAGTCGCCGCCCCGCTTCGAGAACGTGCTCCAAGGGCACGACAAGGTTTTCGAGCGACTTCTCACGCGCATCCTCCAGAGCAAGCTCAGTGAATCCCAAGACGGCATTGAGCGGAGTGCGTAGCTCATGACTGAGATTCGTGAGAAAGACGGCTTTGGCTCGTTCGCCCTCGAGAGCACGGTCGCGCGCCAGGACAAGCTGGCGGTTCAGATTGCGCAACTCTTCGTGGGTTTTTCGCAGATCCTCAATGAGCTGAAGTTTTTCGGCGAGGCGGCTTCGCAGCTCTCGGCGAAGAAGAATCTCGCTGCAGATCAGCTCAAGACATCGCCGCTGAGCTGCCGAAATATCTCGATCTCGTCGATCCGCTAGCCATGCGAAAGCGACGCATGTTCCGTCGGATTGCAACAAGGGCGCAACAACGAGCGTACGACACGATTCGGCTCCACGCAAACTTTTGAGCTCACCAGCCACACGCCCTTCACCTTCTCGCAACACGACGATTTCGCGCGCCTGGAAGCCGATGTTCCACAGGTGCGGTGAGCGCCCCAAGGCACTGCTTCCAGCGCCATAGCTCACCCACATGGGCGAGGCACTCTGAACATCAACCACGATTCCAGCCCACAGCATGCTGCAGGAATGGGCGAGAAGTTCGGCAAGACCTTGGTAGTCATCGACCATCGCCACGGCGAGACGATCTTTCTGCTCAAGATCGTCGGCATGCGACTTTGCTGCTCGGTTGGCCATCATGACAAAATCTTGGTATCAGGCCGCAAGGTTGAGGAGCAAGCGCTCAGTGCACCGACAAGCAGGGGAAAATCCTTGGTGCCGGCACGTTATTTTCTTTTTTTCCGTCCACGATCCAGGGGAGGGCCAAGATCTGCCATCGTCACTGCATTCCCCCCCTCATTCGGGAGTCCCGGCCGACACGCACGTACATAGGGATGCTCGCGCAAGTGCTCGCGAATCGCAGAACGCAAAGCTCCACTGCCGTGACCGTGAATGATGCGGACGTAAGGAAGGCCTGCGACGATCGCGCGATCAAGAAAACTGTCAACTTTTGCGAGGGCTTCTTCAACTGTCTGCCCATGAAGATCGAGCGAGATCTCGCTGTCGGTGTAAGCGCGAACGACGATACCACCCACAGGCTTGGGCGCGTCTGACTCGGCAACAGGTTCGAGGTCAGCCAGGCGCACCTCAACACGCTTGCCGCGAATGGCCACGCCAGCAACGCCGCGCTCTTTGTTGAGGTCGAGGATCTCGGCGGTCTCGTTGAGCAAGCGCACATAAACGCGTTGCCCCTTCGCAAGATCTCCGGGAACGGGGCCTTCGGGCTCTTGGAGTGCCTGAGCTTCAAAATGTGTGGCCTCAATTTCGTGGCTCAGTTTGCGTCGCGACTCAGAGAGCTCCTGCTTACTGGGCTGACGTGCCAGCAGCTGCTCGACCAAAGCCTTGGCCTCGCGAAGCGCGGCTTCTTTCTCTTCGAGCATCTCACGCTTCAGGCGCCGCCGTGTCTCCTCCACCTGCTTACGCTCTGTTTCCAACAGGGCCCGCTCAATCTCGAGTTCTTCTCGTTGGCGCGCAAGTTCAGCAAGCTCCTGGGCAAGTTGCGCTTCCTTCTCCTGAAGCCGCAGAAGTAAGGCGGAGACGTCGTTCTCCACTTGAGGACGAAGCGCGCGGGCCCGCCCGATGATCTCTCTCGGCAACCCGACCTGCTCGGCAATAACCAGCGCCTCGCTGATGCCGGGAATATCCAGCACGAGTTCGAAAGTGGGCCTGTGGTCGCGCGGCGAAAGGCGGAAGGAAGCATTACGTCCGCCGGGATGATCCGCAGCCCAGTTTTTGAGAGCTGCCAAGTGGGTGGAGACAACTGTGAGACCGGCAGCGTCAGCTAGTCGTTCCAATATCGCCACGGCGAGAGCTCCGCCTTCAGCCGGATCGGTTGCGGTGCCTAACTCATCGAGTAAGACGAGCGAGGCACGCCCAACCTGACGGAGAATGCTGGCAATGCGCTGCATGTGCGCACTAAACGTGCTCACCCCTTCTAGCACGCTCTGCTCATCACCGATGTCGGCCAGGACGTCGCTGAACAAAGGAACAACGCTTTGCGGGCTAAGAGGGACAGGAATGGCGCACTGCGTCATGAGAACAGTCAGACCGATTGTCTTCAGCGCGGTCGTTTTGCCGCCGGCGTTCGGCCCAGTGATGACCAGCACCCTATTCTGGGGATCGAGCTGGAGCGTGAGGGGCCGTGACTGTTCGCGAGAAGCAACGCGCAAAAGTGGGTGATGGGCTTCGACAAGTCGCAAAGGCCTGCCCGGATCCTGAAGGTGGGGAAAATGGCAATCGTGAAGCACCCCAAACTTGGCTCGCCCATAGATGAAATCCAGCTCAGCGGCAACCACGAGGTTGGTCTGGAGCACGGGAAGCTCGTCGCGCATGTGGCCGGCGACGCGCAGAAGAATACGGTAGATTTCTTCGCGCTCCTTGACGCGGAGCTCGCTCAGTCGGTTGGAATCCTCGAGAATCGTGTAGGGCTCGATGAAGACGGTCTCGCCGGTATTGGAGGAATCGTGTATGAGCCCGGGCACGCGGTTGCGGTTAGAAGTCTTGACGGGCAGGACGTAGCGATTGTTGCGCAACGTGTAGAAGTTGTCCTGCAGGTCGCCGCTCTCGGTGAGCTCGCGGATCAATTTGTGGAGGACCGTCTGAATGCGCTGCTCACAGGCATATATCTCGCGGCGTAGCGCGCGCAACGCCTCGCTGGCCGTATCGCGCACCGTGCCATCGGGCGCAATCTTTTCGTCGATGGAACGCTGAAGAGCGGGCAGTGGCTCAAGGGATTGCGCTAGCTCGGCCAGGCGCGGCGCGTCCACCGCCTCAGCCTGAAAGAAATTGCGCAGATAGCGCACGGTTTCGAGAAACTCTTTGATGTCGAGCAGCTCAAGGGGTTCCAGCACTGCCCGCTCGCGAGCCACCCGACGCACGTGATCCGCCACGTCGCGGAGGCTATGGATCGGTGGTTCGCGGCGGCGCGCGAGTAGACTCATCATCTCGCGCACGAGTTCCCTTTCACGCTCGAGTTCTTCGCGATCAGTCCAGGGTTGAGCTTGCACGGCGCGGCGCCGCCCCAAATCACATACGCACTGCGCTGCGACGAGCTCGCGAACTTTTCCGAACTCGAGGACTCGTTCATCAAAAACCATGGATACGTGTCGCCTCCGTGGCAGTGTACCGTTGGCAGAATGGAACTGTTCTTCTCGGCCCTCAATTGCGCTGAAAGCTCTTGATTGTGCGTCGTCCCCCTGACTAGTCTACTAATGAAATCCAGCGAGAAAAAGGGTCCGCTATGAGCCTTTCGACAGAAGAAATCATCAAACGGGTACAAGCCAAGATCGCTGAACAAAACGAAGTGATCATCGAGCAACAGAAACAGATCAGCGATCAACAGGCAAAGATCGAGGAGCAAGAAGCGAAAATCCGCGAGCTGGAAGCCAAGATTGCTGAGCTGGAAGCGGCAGCAAAAGAGAAAGAAGAGCTCGTGTCGAAGCTTGCGGAGCTGATTGACTAGCGCTTTCTCGTTTTCCTCAGGTCATCCTCCTGGCGAGACATCCTTTTCTCCTTCGCGGGGAAAAGGATGTTGTTCTATGGCATGCAGTCGCGCTGAAAAGGAGGGCTTTCAGCGTAGACTTCTTTTGTGGCCGCTCCGGCGTTAGAAAAAAGTGGAAAGCGATTTGCGCTCGCTTCTGAGCCGCTGTCGTGTTGCCCCCATCCACGCGCCACCACACGTTGGGGCGGGGTTCATTTCTTGCGACGTGATGCACCACTTTTGCGTCGATCCAGTTCTGCGCGTTGGGGCGCGAAAGTGCGCCGCGGCATTTGCGACGAAAGCGTCACGACCTCTCCCCCACGCCTAAGTTGTTCCTCAAGATCAAGAATGCGGTCCCGCAGCTCTGCGGCGCGTTCAAATTCGAGTCGACTCGCCGCTTCACGCATCTCTTTGCGCAGCCGCTCGATGATCTTGGGCACTTCGGCGGCGGAGACGTATTGACCTTCTGTTTCAGCCGCCACGGGCAACTCGACATAATCTGCTTCGTAGACCGTTTCCAAAATCGTGCGGATCTCTTTGCGGACTGTTTCAGGGGTGATCCCGTGTTCACGGTTGTACTCTATTTGGCGCGCGCGCCGTCGCTCGGTTTCCTCAACAGTCTGGCGAATGGCTTGCGTGATGACATCGGCATACATGATAACCGTACCGTTGACGTTTCGCGCCGCGCGACCGCACGTCTGGATGAGAGCTGTCCGACCGCGCAAAAAGCCCTCTTTGTCCGCATCAAAAATGAGGACAAGCGACACCTCCGGGAGATCGAGTCCCTCGCGCAAGAGATTGATGCCCACGAGCACATCGAACTTTCCGAGGCGCAGGTCGCGAATGATCTCTGTGCGTTCGATGGCATCGATATCCGAGTGCATATACTTGGCGGCGATACCCAGCTCGCAGAGGTATTCCGTGAGATCCTCAGCCATGCGCTTGGTCAGGACCGTGACAAGGACACGTTCGCGGCGCGCGATGCGCTGCCGGATCTCGTGAATGGCGTCGTCGACCTGGCCGGTGGCGGGACGGATTTCGATGCGTGGATCGACCAGACCGGTGGGGCGCACGAGCTGCTCAACGACAAGGCCACCGGATTTGCGCAGCTCTGTTTCGGCGGGAGTGGCGCTCACGTAGATCACCTGATTGACGCGCTCCTCAAATTCTTCAATCCGCAGCGGGCGATTGTCGAGCGCGCTCGGCAGGCGAAAGCCATAGTCGACGAGCACCTGCTTCCGAGAACGATCCCCTTCGTACATCCCGCGTAGCTGCGGCAGGGTGACGTGACTCTCGTCGATGAAAACGAGGAAGTCTTTCGGAAAATAATCGAGCAGGGTGTAGGGCGGCTCGCCGGGTTTGCGGCCTGTGAGGTGGCGAGAGTAATTCTCGATGCCTTGGCAATATCCGACCGTCTCGAGAAGCTCGAGATCGAAATTCGTACGCTGCTCAAGGCGTTGAGCTTCCAAAAGCTTGTTCTGAGCGCGCAACTCTTTGAGGCGCTGCTCGAGTTCCTCGCGGATGGAAGCGATGGCACGCTCAAGATTGTCGCGCGAGGTCACATAATGGCTCGTCGGATAAACGAGCGCACGGCGTAGCCGCTTGCGCTTGTGGCCGGTGAGCGGATCGATCTCGTAAATTGCCTCGATCTCGTTGCCAAAGAATTCCACGCGGAGAGCGGTCGATTCCTCGTAGGCCGGGAAAACATCCACGACGTCGCCCCGCACGCGAAATGTTCCACGGCGGAAATCAAAATCGTTGCGTTCATATTGGATGTCGGCGAGATGGCGCAGGAGCTCGGAGCGCAGAATGCGTTGGCCTTCCTCAATGAGAACCACCATCATGTGAAAGTCGGTGGGCGAACCGATGCCATAAATGCAGGAGACACTTGCCACAATGATGACGTCGCGCCGTTCCAGCAAATGCTTCGTTGCGGCAAGGCGCATCTTGTCGAGCTCTTCATTGATCGAAGCATCTTTCTCGATGTAGGTGTCCGTCTGGGGGATGTAGGCCTCGGGCTGATAGTAGTCGTAGTAGCTCACAAAGTATTCCACGGCGTTATAAGGGAACAGCTCCTTGAACTCGCGATAGAGCTGGGCGGCGAGAGTCTTATTATGGGCAAGGACGAGCGTTGGCCGCTGCATTCGTGCAATGACGTTGGCCATCGTGAACGTTTTCCCGCTGCCGGTGACACCGAGAAGCACCTGGTGGTGGACGCCGCGCTCGAGGTTGCGCACGAGCGAATCAATGGCTTGCGGCTGATCGCCACGTGGCTCAAAGTTTGTTACAAGCTGAAATTCCATAGCGTCTGCCTGGGTCGCTGTCTCCGCGCTTGCCTTTCAGGGAGGTACGGCTCTCACTGTCTCGCCTGCTTTCAAAAAACACTGCCAAAGTGCAGCTCTTCAACGTCGCGGCGCGGACGAAGAAGTACGCGGTGCAAGCGCACGCCCCGGAGCCCCGCCCACAGGGGGGCCTAAGCTGGCGAAGCACTCAATTTGATTTCGTCGATGCGGACTTTTTCTGGGAGGCCGGAGTCGGTGCAGGTTTTTTGGCCTGGGATGCTGTCGACGGGCTCTTTTTCGACGTGCTGGAGGCCGTGGCGCTGCGACCTGCCGCAGAAGATGCGGTCCCCTTTGTCGCTTTGTTGCCTTGTCCGCTCGCCGCCGGCTTGGAGGCCGAGGACGTCCCTTTTGTCGACGCCGACGGGGCCCCTTTGGCTTTCGCTGGTTTCGCCGAGCTCGACTGCGCCACAGCGGGCGTGGCTTTCTTCTGGAGACTGCGTGGATCCTTCGGCAACTCCTGCCACACCGTGCGGGCTAGGTCCTGATAGCGCGACTCAGGAAATTCCTCGGGGAAGCGGTCTAGGAGAGCGTGAGCCTCGGCGTAGTCGCCGAGATCGGCTGCGAGCATGGCCCTCACAACCGTGTAGTAATCCTTGTGAGGGGAGTTGGGATAGCGTTTCAAGAATTCTTTGATTTTGGCGTGGGCCGCGCGCCGAAGCTGGTCGTCCTCCCGGTCAACCATCAGCGCGACCATCTTGATAAACGCGAGGTCGCTCTTGCCGAATTTGTTTGTGGGGTCGCGCTCCACGACCTTGGCGTACATGGCTCGCGCTTCTTTTTTGTAGCCGGCCATGAGTTTGCTTTCGGCGTCAGCAAACCATCGCTCGACATCTTCGGCCGTGACCTCTTGAGAGGGAGAGCGGGCCTGCTGCGATTCTCCCTCTTTGGCCCGAGACGAAGAGGCCGCGGCGGCTGGGGAGGGTTTCTTTTCGGCGGTGCCTGCCCGTGGGGTGCCCTTAGGTTCGGAAGCAGGCTTTGCGGCTTGGGCACTTGATCGCTCCGCGGTCTTCGCGGGTGTCTTCTCTGGGGATACCGTGGGGGAAGGCGACGGCTTAGGCGTCGCCGGCGTCGCATGCGCGGGTGTGGCCGACTGGACTTTTCGGATGGCGTCAGGGAGCGCTGGTTTCTGGGATTGGGTAGCTGACGGCGCTGGCGTGTTTGGCGGGGCCATCTCCACCAGCGGCTTAGGAGTTTCCACATTGCTGGGCACCGGAAGCGCCTGGGCAAGGAGGCGTTCTTCGCCACCTCCGCGAGCCGAGCTCGGGAGTTTACCACGTTCGGCCACAAGCTCGACATTGGCGACTTGATGAATATCGCGGACGGTCTCGACCACTTTGGGCTTAGGGCTGTCAGCCGAGGCGGATTGCTTGGCCCCGGCTGCAGCAGCTAACTCATAGAAATTGTTCTTCCCACTCGGTTTGTGGGCCGTTTCGCTACGTGAGGCGGAACCCCGCGGCGACGCTTGGGCTACAGCGGAAGGCTGTGCCAAGCGAGGCGGAACACGAGCGGCAACTTCGCTCAAAACACTGCGCATTTCGTCAGGGCCAACAAATCCCACTTGGCGTTTGAGGACTTTTCCCTCGGGCGACAGATAAATGAGCGTGGGATAATACTGGACCCCGAAACTCTCGCGCAGGCTCACCTGCTCATTGCCGTCGATGTAGACCCGAACGAAATCCGAGAGAGCGGATCGTACACCAGGGTGGCTGAGCGTGCGACGCTCGAGCATGCGACACGCCGGACACGTTGGGCTTCCAAAGTCGATGACGACTGGCTTTCCCTCGCGCCGGGCTGTTTCCAGCGCCGACCGATAGTTCGTTGGCCAGCCGGGCGAGGCCATACACTCCCCCTCGATTCCCAGCATCGCCGCCACCACAGTCAACACTGCCACCAGGCGCCACCACTTGTACAACATCATTGCTGGGCTACTCCACGGTCTCTCACTCTGGAAACGTCTTTCATTGATCACAATAGCTACTCTACGTCAATGCGAATTCATCATGTCGCCTCGCCGCTCGAGCAAAGAAAAGCGGTTAGCCGGGTACGTGTTCGTGATTACTAGCCTGTTGACACACAGCGTACGAGAGGTGCCGCAGCTCTTGCGAGCGAGGTCCTGTTGCCCGAAAGAGCACGGTGGTTCGCACACGACGCGGTACGGTTGCGGCGAAATTTTGGCGTTCTCATTGACAAACGTTTGTCTTTTAGACACCAGTGGCGGCGAATCGTTGCACGGCTGTGAAACTTTTGCCGTGACAATAGCCAGGGAGACGTAAGTGGGCCGTAGCCACCCGACTGACGTGGGGCGCGCGCCACTCTTCAGCCTCTCAATCGGGCGCAGGGAATCAGTTCGCGGCATACTGGTAAATTATGAAAGTGAATGAGGGCCCATAGCTCAGCTGGTCAGAGCGGCCGGCTCATAACCGGTTGGTCCCAGGTTCGAATCCTGGTGGGCCCACTCAAGCACTGTTCTTCCGGTGGGAAGCTCTGGGCAAAGGAGTTTTGGTTTAGGGGGGGACCAAAAAAAATTTTTCCTATTGAATTTTCTCAGCTTGTCAAATCGTTACTCAATTACCGCAGAAGCATATTTCGTTGTGGGTTTATGTTACTTTTGACGAAGCCCGTGAGTGGCTGGGAGTCGTGATATTGGCATGCCGAACATAATCAAAACGTTTGACCAGTGGTTGAGATGGAGCACGTGGAGAGGCTACATGCAGCGTTCTCTCCGACGAGGTCCTAAATTTCACAGATTGCTTCGTGAATTAGAATCGCACGAGCATTGGAACGAAGAAGAGCTCTTAGCGTATCAAGAAAATCGGCTGGGAGAGCTCCTCGTTGAATGCAAATACCACGTACCTTATTATCGTGCCCTGTTTTCTCAGTTAGAAATTGATCCCGAGCGCATGCCTCCGCGCAAGGCACTTTTGGCAATTCCGCCCTTAACGAAAAACCAAGTGAGAGAACAGCCCCGAGCGTTCTTGAATGAAAGATACCGTTGGCGCGTGCTCCGCAAGGCCCACACATCAGGAACGACGGGCACACCGTTAACTTGTTGGCGCGACCTCGACTCTATCAACTTTGAGCACGCGATGATTTGGCGTCACTGGCGATGGGCCAATTTTTCCTTCGATGACCGTCGCGTTACACTGCGAGGCGAACTTGTTGTCCCAACATCCCAAACTTCTCCGCCGTTTTGGGTTTACGACCCAGCTGAGAAGCGGCTAGTAATGAGCTCGTATCACATCTCGCCTGGCGTCTATGATGATTATGTGAAGACAATTATCGCGTTTCGCCCGGCTGCCATTGAGGGTTATCCCTCAGCCGTTTACTTGATAGCCAGAGCGTTTGAAGAAACCGGCCACGCGCCATTTCCTCTGAAAGCTGTCTTCACGTCTTCGGAAACGCTGCTTGAAATACAACGTGAGCAGATTTGCCGCGTCTTCCGGTGTCCAATCCTCGATCTTTACGGGAACACAGAACGCACCGCAGCAATCACAAGCTGTGAGTTTGGATCCTACCACGTCCTTACCGATTATGCTTATGTCGAGTATTTGCCAACATCCACCGGCGAGTTGGAGATAGTCGGTACCGCATTGTTCAATAAAGCGTTTCCTCTTTTGCGATACCGGAGTGGCGACATTGTTGAAATTGGGAGCGAACGTTGTCCCTGCAGACGGCCCTTCCCTACAATAAAAAGCATTTTGGGGCGAGTCGAAGGGTACGTCTGGACACCGGAAGGCAGGGCTGTGGGACGTCTTGATCACATCTTCAAGGGCGCTCAGCATATTGTCGAAAGCCAGATCGTTCAGGAGGAGCTGAACCGCGTCGTCATACGAATTGTGCCAACACCGGACTTTTCTCAAGACGATGCAAGGCTCGTGATTTGCAACGCGCAAAAACGACTAGGCCCGTCCATGCGCATAGAGGTCCAGTGTGTTGACCAAATCGAGCGAACAGGACAAGGGAAGTTTCAGGCTGTGGTAAGCCGTATTACGCCCCCGACTTCAAACGCGAGAGCTGACCACAAGTTCGAGGCACAAGAATGAATTCGATAAAAGAAAATGCTCATCCCATTCTCGATTGCCGTTATGCTGGCGTCGTCCAGGTTGAGCCGAGATACCCCGCGACGCCGCCTTACCATCCAGACACCTTGTACCCCGAATACCCTTTTGCCAAAGTGCCTTCTGCTGTAGGTTCGGAGCGTAACGTGGTCTACGAAGGGGTACGAGAAGTGTTACGGGTGCTGGGGTTTGATAAGGAGCACTTCGGTACGCCACAGTGGAATCCCCTCGGCGGAATTATCAAGCGAGGGCAAACAGTTCTCCTCAAACCCAATTGGGTGAGAAACTTCCATGATTTAGGAGTACCTTGCGAGAGTCTTATCACACACGGCTCAATTTTGAGAAGCATGCTCGATTACGTTGTCATCGCTTTGCGTGGGAGTGGAAGGGTCATCATTGCAGATTCCCCGCAAAACGATGCCGTCTTTGAAGAAATTCTACGTCTCTCTGGCATTCCGGAAATTCTCAAGTTTTATGCCGACCACACCACTCTCCAGGTCGACGTTTTCAATCTACGGAGTGAATATGCCCATAAGGTCGATGGGGTCATCGTTCGGCACGACAAATTGCCTGGTGATCCGGCTGGCTACATGGCGGTTGACTTAGGGCAATACTCGGAATTTGAGCCCGTCTCACATAAGTTTACAAAATTTCGTGGCGCGGAATACTGCTTGGAAGAAACCCAGTTGCATCAACGACCAGGCCGCCACGAATATCCCATTTGCCGAACCATTCTCCAAGCTGATACCCTCATCAACCTCCCTAAGCTTAAGACTCACAAAAAGGCAGGTGTCACACTCTCGCTCAAGAACATGATCGGCATTAACGGCAACAAGAACTGGCTCCCCCACCACACGGAGGGCACCCCTGAAACAGGGGGCGACCAATTTGACAGCAATGACGCCAAGAACCGCATCGAGCACCGCGTCCTCCAGCTTTTCAAAGATCTTTTCCCAAAACTCGGACCTTTGCGCTACCCGATCGCAAAACCGATTAAGTCTCTGGGGAAAATAGTTTTTGGTGATACAAATAAAGGGCGCATTCGCTCAGTCCATTGGTGGGGCAATGACACTATCTGGCGGACATGTCTTGATCTCAAAAGAATACTGCTTTATGCTGGCAAAGAAGGCAATATGCGTGACCCGATCCAGCTTAATTACCAGACTCTAATAGATGGAGTCATCGCGGGTGAAGGCAACGGGCCGCTTGCTCCAATAGGCCGAGCTAGCGGTACTTTGATCTGCTGGCAAAATCCTGTTGTTGGCGATACCGTCGCCTCGCGGATTATGGCATCCACCTCCTGCCTTATTCTACTTTTCGCCCAAGGACTGACCCAAAAACATATTCGTTGGCCTCTGCCCTGCTTCAGTCATTGACGATTTCTTAGGTGTATCCAACGATCACGCGTGGAGTGCTCTAATCAACAAATCCCGTGAGATAAATTTCTCTTTGCTCGGCACTTCGATTGGATTGGACCTATTCGCCCCTGGTTACACAATAGAACACCCTGACAATGCTATGAAACGGATTTCTTGGTATATCCATCGGCTGCGGGTGATGCCGCCGGCTGAGCTCGTGCACCGCGTGGTTCACCTTGTCCATAGCCAACGTTTGCGGCGCATCGGCGCGCCAGCCCTCTTGCGTCACGTCGAACCGCCTCCTCGTGCAAGAGTGGCCCTCTCTTTTGATGATGCCATTGTTGACTTGCTGAGCCAATTCAAAGAGACGTGGCTTGCTCTCGCAGAGAAGGCAAAATCACCTCGGTGTCACACGTTTTCTTTCCTCGGAGCCCCTGAGAGAGACTTTGGGGCTCATCAGATCGACTGGCATTGTGATCCCTTGACGGGAAAACGTTGGCCATCAACCACTGCTGCTTGGAAGATCAATCATCGGGAATCTCGCGACCTTGGTGAGGTGAAATACGTTTGGGAGCTCGGGCGCATGCCCTGGCTCATCCCTTGGAGCCTTGCCGCACGGGTTCTTGGCGACTCGCCCCTCGCACGTTTAGCTTTGGACGATATCCTGAGTTTTGTGCGAGCCAATCCTCCTTACTTTGGCATCCATTGGACCAGCGGTATCGAACTTGGGGTGCGCGTTGTGGCGTGGACGTGGACTCTAGCCCTCATCGCCCCCCTTGTTACTCTTACCACAGAGGAATGGGCGGAGATTGGTCGCTACGTGGCGCTCGCTGCAGACTATTGTCGCCGTTTTCTTTCCCTCTACTCATCGGCCAACAACCACCTTATTGCTGAAGGCGCTGCCTTGGAGATTGCGGGGACTGCATGGCCGTGGCTACCGCAAGCAAAAGAGTTTGCGACGTTGGGCCGACGGATTCTCAACGCGGAAATCCCGCGTCAGGTTTTGCCTGATGGCAGTTCAATTGAAATGTGCCCCGCTTACCTGAGAGAAGTTCTCCTGTGGAGCGCCGCTGTAGCACGAGTCCGATGCGAAAACGCCGTGGAGATTCCTGCAACGTGGCGGGAGCGCTGGACCGCTTCCGCCTCTTTCCTTGACTGGCTTTGTGGCAGGGAACAATGCTTTCCGCCACTGGGAGATGATGACGAGGGCGAAGTTTTACCCACTGGCGTCCATGAATCGCCTGGCATCCTTGTGGAGCTTTTACGCGTTTTGGGCCAGGGCGTGCCAGCAACTGCTTGTCCGTTGTCACCGCTTGCTCTCCTCCTCTTGCCCCCAGACAAACTCCGTGAGCGCTCTTCGATCGCTTCCACTCCTCAAATGCGACAAGACAACAGCGTTTCTCCCTCCTGCCCCTCTATACTTATGGTATCGTACGGAGGAACTTTCGGGGAGACGCGTGTAGAGCTCCCTCTTCAAGGCGCGCGTTTTTTCTCGGATTCTGGGCTGGCCGTGATTCGATCGGAAAAGTTACGGCTGATCGCCGACTTTGGTCCCCACGGTATGCCCCCTCTCTATGCTCATGCTCATGCGGACGCCCTATCTCTCATACTCGATTATGACAATCAACCCATCCTCCTGGATCCCGGCACTTATTGCTACCACGGTGAGCGCAAGTGGCGCGATTATTTTAGATCCACACGAGCACACAATACTTTATGCATTGACGACCGTGACCAGTCTGAAATGAAGGGGCCGTTCCTATGGGGCCATGTTGCCCGCACACGAGTGACTCACGTTCAATGTAGTTTTCCAGCCATGTTTGCGGCAGAGCATGATGGTTATGCCCCCTTCGTTCATCGCCGTACGCTCAGGCAACTGGGGCCATTCGAATTTTTAGTCGAGGACGAACTCTTCTTCGACGCCCAAAAGCGAGCGTTGCGTTTTCAGCGGCCCTATCCTCCTGTTTTCCAATGGTGGCATTTTGCGCCATCCCAGTTAGAAATTGGTCAACATGAGTTATCCTGGAAAAGTAGCGCATGCCGCCTTATCATGAGAATTGATGCTTCAGCTCCTTACAAAATGAGCCGACATGAGGGCGAGCTTACCCCCATCCAAGGATGGTTTAGCCCTCGATTTTCGGTGAAATTTCCGTCACCCGCTGTGGGAATTCGAGTGGACGAGTGGCATCCCCCGCTGGTGATAAGGACTCATATTCATGTCATTCCGCCGCGTAGCTAGAAGTGTTTTGGTTGGGACAATAACTGATATCTTTTTTTATGGGGAAAAAGCATCATTCCAAGGGTGAGAGTTCGTTGTGCGTGACTCATCTCTGCCGGAAGAACTCTTCCCCTGATAAGGGTAGAAGTCCGACTCATTACACGTCATTCCGCAGCCGTGATTCCTGCCCACTGGGCGATGATGCGTTGAAGGGCCTTGAGGCCGTCGGTGAGGGCGGCGGGACCTGGCTGAAGGATGTCTGGCGATTTGATTTCGTAGACGTGCCCGTGCCGAACCGCCGGGATCCTTTCCCATCCCGGACGTGCCGCCACGCGCTCGGGGGAAAACTTTTTCCCACACCACGAGCTAATGATAATATCAGGGGCTCGCCGAACGACTTCATCCGAGTCAGCGATGATGCGTGCGCGGGCACGGGGATGGGCAGCGAGCTCGGGAAAGCAATCCTCTCCCCCCGCCACGTGGATCAATTCCGAGACCCAACGAATTCCGGAGATGAGCGGATCATCCCATTCCTCGAAGTAGACACGTGGTCGTTGCGGAAGTTTTCGACTCCACGCTCGCACCCCATCGATGTGGGCGAGAAGGTCGCTGATGAGGCGGTCAGCTTGTTCCGATGCTCCCACCATGCTCCCCAGCTGGGCAATCATCGCAAGAATGCCCTCGACGGACCGCTGGTTGAAAATGTGCACAGACACTCCCTGGCGAACCAACTCGGCCGCGAGGTCGGCTTGCAGATCGGAAAAGCCTAAAACGAGATCCGGTTCCAAATCCAGAATCCGAGGTATGTTGGCCGTGGTGAAGGCTGCGATTTTGGGTTTCTCCTTTCGTGCCTGCGGAGGGCGAACAGTATAACCGCTGATGCCAACGATACGGTGATTCTGACCCAGCAGATAAAGTGTTTCCGTCGTTTCTTCCGTGAGGCACACAATGCGCTGGGGAAGGCGTAGGGCGACGTGGTGTGGATTCATGTTGTTGATTCTCACTATGGGCAATGACGCTTGGGTGTCATGACAGCGGCGCGGAGCGGTGGCACTTAGCCCCCACCCCCTTGGACTAACTCGCCAGCGACCCTTGCATTTTCGATAATCTCTCTCAGCTGGCCCGTGGCTACTCTACGCAAGCCGCTCCACGGCCTCTCGAACAATCTGTGTGATCGGCAAGCCCTGAGGGCAAACGCGCTCCGCGTCAGCGAAGGAGCGCGTCGCCAGAGCGGCACGCACGTCGGCGGGCAAGGCCAGGAATTTTTCGCGAGCTAAGGCAACATCGCCGTAGCTCACCGCGTACATCATATAACGCATGACGTCGGCCACGGGGACACCGTCGCATCCGCTGGCAGACTGACACACCTGGGCGCACCCTCGGCAGTAGGCGCTCGCTGTGGCCACCGCATGGTGCTCCAGCGCGCGCCAATCGGCCGCTGTGAGTTTTTGACCGTCAAGCGCCGCAGCCACGTTCTCCTTGAGAATAGTCATGTTGGGCATTTGCGAGCAAATCGCCGCAATGCGCTCATCTTCCCAGACAGCCTTCAATTTGGCCTGCGCGGGCGTATAACCTTTGGCAAGAAAATGGCCGGCGAGTTTGAGTTCCTCCTCGGAATCCGTGCGCACTGGGCCACCGGCCTGGGTTTTCATGGCGGTGATACCGATGCCCGCTTTGGCACACGCGTCGATGGCGCGCTTCATCCGGTCGGTGTGCATGAGACGATAATCGTACTTCACCATGATGCCGTCGATCCAACCGAGCTTGGCGGCATATTCGAGAAGCTCTTCCATGTTTTGGTGGGTACTGAAACCGAAGAAGCGAATCTTCTTTTCGGCTTTCGCCTTTTCGGCCCACGCCTTGACCTCGTCATTGAGCTCGGAGGTCGAGCGCACGGCGTGAAGGAAGTAAAGGTCGATGTAGTCGGTTTTCATTCGTTCGAGTGAGCGATTTAAAAGCTCCGTGATGCCCGCAGGATCGCGCCGGTCGCTTTTCGTGACAAGAAAGATCCCTTTGCGCGTCTCGGGCATTTTCTCGAAAAACATTCCGATGCCGATTTCGCTCTGGCCATTGCCGTAGCAATCCGCCGTGTCCCAATAGGTCACCCCCCAATCGAGCGCCTTCTTGAGCATGAGCTGGTTGTTGGGAATATCAAACATCCCGCCGAGCGAGAGAATCGAAACCTCCACACCGGTGCGCCCAAACTTGCGCTTACCAATTTTGGCGTTCGGCGGCGGCGCCTGTGCGACGGCTCCTGTCGTCTCTTGCGCATGAACGAGAGAAGCGCTTCCTGCCAGCGCCCCTGCAGCTAGCGTTGCGAGAAATTGCCGACGATCAACTTTGCTGGTCATATGCGTCTCCCTTTCTTTGATCACTTTCGTTAGCAAAGAGACACGGCGTAATGCAAGGCTGATTTGATTGATTTTGGGGCTTTGTGAGGAAGTTTGCTCTGGTGCGGGTTCGGTTCTTCCTCCCTGAGGCTCGACCTAGAGTGCGCGAAAAATCATGTTAACAATTTCAAGATTCATAAGCACAGTCTTGGCTCATCGACCCGAACGTGATGCTTCGCCACGAATTGGAATCAAAGACTCTGCAAGCTAGGGCGCGCTGCTCTCATGAGCATGTGCGGCAGGAGAATCTGTTGCGCTGCTCCGACTCTACTGCGCCAAACCACGAACCTCCAATAGCGATTTCTTTGACGCAGTCTACGCGTTGCAAGGTTGCGGCTAAGACTTCAGGCGAATCCTCTGAAAAACGGATGCGAGCTCGACCTCGGTGCGGTATCATTGTTTTTCCGTCAATCATGCGAGACACATGAGCACGTTGCAAGTGCATGACAGTAATTGCGACTGGCAGGTGAGAGGTAGCGTCAACAGTTCGAACCTCAGGCCACTCGGAACGAGACTACCCCCCAGGGAGTGCCTGGGGGGTAGCTTAGGGAACCCTCGGCGTTGCATGGTCGCACCTCGCAGAGCGAGACGCAGCTCCCGGGCCTGAGCTTACTTGCGCTTGGCCTCGATTTTTACCGCGACCAGTGTCACGGGGTCATATTTGGCTTCGGCTTTATCCCCGGTTCGAAGGTCGGCTAGCGTTGCGGAACGACCATTGAGTTTGATGACCGTCGCAGAAGTCGCGCTTACGCTAACTGGAGCCCCGCCTCGCTTCGGCGTGATGGTCACGCAACCCTGCGTCAGATCAACCGAAGCAATCCAGCCCTCAACCTTGGCCAAAACCGGCGGAACCGGCACTGAGGACTTGGCCTCGATCTTCGAGGCGACAAAAGTCGTCGGGTCGTAATACGCCTCTGCTTTGTCGCCGACCTGCAGGTCTGCCAGCGTCGCTGGCAGATCGTTACGCTCGATCACCGTGCTGGGACCAGCACATACCGTGACTGGTGCACCGCCGTACTTGGGCGTGATGGTCACGCAACCCTGCGTCAGATCAACCGACGCAATCCAGCCCTCAACCTTGGCCAAAACCGGCAGTGGTGGCTTGGTGGTTTTTGCCTCGATTTTGCGAGCGATCAGTGTCCGCGGGTCATAAGATGTCTCCACGAAGTTTCCCACTGACAGGTCAGAGAAAGTGGCATGGCGCTTGTTGATCTTGATGACGGTTCGCCCGTCAACAGAGAGATTAACATCTGCTCCGCCGCGCGCGGGAGCCACTGAGAATGTTCCAGCGGTGTGATCAATTGCCGAGATGGTTCCTTTAACTTTAGCTGCTCCTCGGTCCGCCAAGGCGGGCAGTGAAATAGCAAAAGTTAGCGCAAGGATCAGGCCCCTTGCGAGAGCCGTTACTGCGTGTTTCATAGTGAACCTCCTTATGGTTTCTGGATTTTGATACTGGACCATATAGGTCCTTAAGACGGCTGATGTCAACAGAAACTTTTCGCGACTCTCGTGAGAGAGGACGTAGGGCTCTCGCTCCCCAAAAATGCTCTTATCCGCTATTATGGCCGGTTGAGTCTAAGGAGGCTGTCGGAATAGCGCGATTCATTTTCGGCTGTGACGCGGATCGCGCGCAGCCCGCTGACGGGACACTCATGTTCGCAGATACCGCAGCCGATGCATAGGTTGGGGTCGACGTAGGGCTTCTGCAAACGAACAAGAATGGCGAGGGGCTTTCCTGGGCTCACGAGGCTGTCGGGCGGCTTGCGGTCCAGCGTCAAGGCGTCGGCCGTATTGCCCAGGATGCGCAGTCGCGGCTCAAGCTCGGGCACGGGCGCAGCAAAGTAATCGCCCGTGGCAAAGGCACGCGGCTGCAAACGCGTGCCCGCAAGCCGAACGATCTTGTCCTCAACCGCGGCAACGCGGTGGACGCCATCGCGCACTGGCCGGTATTCCTCGCGCACATAAATGGCCTTGGGCGTTGTCGGGCAGTTCTCCTCGCACACGATGCACGGCGTGTCCATGGCCCAGGGCAAGCAGCGGCCATGGTCGACGAAAGCACATCCGATGCGGATGGGGCCACGCTCGGCGAACTTGCCCACGCCACGCTTCTCTTCCAGTGTGAGCGGACGAATAGCGGCTGTGGGACAAACATGGCCGCAGGCCACACAGTTCACCTGGCACCCACTGGTTCCGATGCGAAAATTCAGCACGGGAGTCCACAGCGCTTCGAAGCCGGCATCAAGACCAGCTGGCATGAGGACGTTGGTGGGGCAGACGCGCATGCACTGCCCACACTTGATGCACCGCTCGAGAAACTCCTCTTCAGCCAGGCTGCCCGGCGGCCGCACAAGGTGCGGCTTGCGATTGTGGCCAAGCGTACCTTCCAGCCGCAACAGGGGAACAGCGACCACACTTGCCCCTAGGGAAGCCAGCACGCCGCGGCGCCCCAAGTCGGGCGGAAGCTTGATCTCGCCGGCGTCGGATTCGCGGATGCGGTAGGCGAGAAACTTCTTTTTGCAGACGTCATCGAGGCAATTGAAACACATGAGGCACTCGCTGATACGGATTTTCTCGCCCGGATCGCACGCCCCCTCGCAGGCCGTCTCGCACAGCGTGCATGAGGTGCAGCGGGGCGCCGTCATCGCGATGCGCCACAAGGAAAAGCGCGCCAACAGACCAAGAAGAGCGCCCAGGGGGCAAACAAAACGGCAATACAAGCGGGGAATGTAGAAGTTGGCGAATAACGTGACGAGAAAGAGCGTGCCGATGAGCCATGCGCCTGAATAGTGCCGCTGAGCGCTGGCCAAGGAATGCCCTGTGAGATATTCAATTGCGGGCAAAATTGCTAGGTTCACGGAGCGATGAACAAAGGGGATGGGATCGAGCAGGCCAATTTGCAGAGCTCGTCCGCCAGTGAAAGGCCACGCCGCCATACCAAGAAAAACTATCAAGATAAAGTATTTCACAACTTGCGCCCGCCGATAGCGATTAGCCTCCACTCGTGCGCGATGGCGCCGTCCCAACTGGCCCAGCCAGCCGAAAAACTGATGGAGAGTCCCGAACGGGCAGACCCATCCACAGAAAATCCTCCCGAAAAGTAACGTGACAAAGATAGTGATCAGCCCCCACGCAAGGCCCGCATATAGGGTTTTCGTGCTCAAAAGCGTCGCTAGACCCACTAGGGGATCGAGATGAAGGAGAAGATCCACAGGCCAGCCACGCAGCTGCCACCATTCCTCTCCCACGGTCATGACAATGCAAAACCAGATAAGGAGCACCAGGAAGAAGGCCTGGGAAATACGCCGCACGACGACGATTCTCATGCCGAGCTGACCTCCTCTTCGTAAAGGGTGAGCGAGCGGTAGTTCCTCGTTCCCACGCCAGCAGCTTCCGCCATCGCTAAATAAGGTAGATTGGCGGGCGTGAGCCCCAACTTTGTAGCTCCGTAAGTGTCGGCGGCGACCTGATCAGTGCTCACAATGAGGATGTCGCCACGGGCAAGATCCGACAACGAGCCACCGGTGGGGCCGTTACGCACCATGACGAGGGTCCCATCGAGAACCACGAGAGTGGGGCGTATCATGCGCGCTAGCTCGAGAATAATCGTGTTGATATCCTGATGAAAAACGTTTCTGCGGCCGCCCAAGAGCCCGTACCAATTCTTCATGGTCATCGAGGCTCCGCTGCGGTTGTGGTGCTTGATGGGTGCCACACCGATGACTTTCGTCGCGCGGGCTAAGGGTTCGTAGAAGAGCGGCCACTGGCGGATGAGCTGTCCACCATCGAGCGAGTAGGGCATGAAGGCGTTAGCCCGCGGCAAAATGACACGTGCCCCTGCGCGCTCGGCTGCTGCCCCGATCCCTGTGAGGCGGAAGCAACTTTCAGCGTTGTTGATGGGATTGTCGGCCACCATGACTTCGCTCGCGCCAGCTTTCAAGCACAGCGTCACAAGTGCCTCGACGAGCTCGGGATGAGTCGTGGCGCCAAGATCGGCGGGGGTGGCGAAAGCGGCGTTCACCTTGAGAAGGACCCGGTCCCCACGCTGAATGAATCGAGAGGCTCCCCCAAGAGCTTCAACGGCAGCCTCGAGGGTGCGACGGCGATCTGGGCCGCGCACGATGGCCATTGAGGGCGGCATGTCCGGCAACGCCCACCCCGGCAGAGCCTCAACTTCGCTCCGACGCCGACTCAGGGTCAATGGTCCTACCGGGTCATAAAAGAATTTGAACGCGGCAGCGGCCCCGACTGCCAAAGCCCCCGTCTGTGCGAGTCTCAGAAGAAAACGCCGTCGCTCGGGAGATGGAGCCTTATCGGACTTGTCGACGGTTTCGGTCATTGTTGCTCATCCTTGTTGGCTCATCCGACCGATTCAACCTTTTTAGCATGTATGGCTTGGGCGGCTCCCCGCTGTCAATGACCATCGAACAAGGCTTACGTCGGTCTGCCGAGCGGAAGGCGTCTAACGAAACTCGATATAACCGATCTCCGTCATGAACCGGCGCACCGGATTCGCGGCTCTGACGGTAACCGTATAGTCGCCCGGATCGATGTCCACACGCGCCGTATACTCCTGAAGACTTCCCGTTCCGCGGGAAAGGTCGAGGGAAACTTTCGCCACCGACTTTGCCTGTGCTGTGGCTGTGGTGTGGCGCACATCGACCTCAACGCTCGAGTAACTCTCAGCCGCGAAGGGATTGAGGTCGCGACCATAGACCACAAGGGTGCGCGCCTTGTTTGCCAGTTGAACCCTTGAAGTGCCGACCCAGTAATTTCGCACAGCAACTCCCGCCCGAGTGAGGTAGCCCGCTGTAAAATTCCTGGCTGAGAGCATTTCGGCGCCGAAAATCACCGGCTCCGCTCGCCGTGTGGGTTGGGAGAGTTGCGCCACAGGAACAAGCATGATGCGAGGATCCACTGAGTGACGGTCGAGGTACGTTGTATCGACTCCATACGTGATTTCAGGGGTAAGCCTTCCTAAGACAAGGTTCCACGTTGCCACAGCTTGCTGGTAGGGAGGACGTGCCTCTGAGAGCTGCAACTCTCGCGGGAGAACAACGTAATCGTAGTCGCGCAGTTCTTCTGGGTAGCGGAGCATTCGAGCCAGACTTGCCTCGGGAAGACGTGGTGGAGCATCCGCAGCAGCCGGCACAAACCAGTGGAGTTCCGATGCCAGCAGGACTTTTTTGCCTTCAGCCACAAGCGAGCGAATATCCGCCTCCATCTTCACGCGTGAATCCACCACCGTTGCCCGTTCCCGAGCTAGACGGCGCACCCTCGCGAGAGGGAGTGCTAAGATCATGCCCAAAAAGATCAGCGCCACCACAGTCATCCATGCCCTGCGGCGAGAGAACCAAGAAAGCAGGGCCTCAACTCCTACCGCCGCGACGACAGCCCCACAGAATTGCGCAATGAGCACGTTGCGCGCAAAGAATTCGCCGCGAAATGCCGAGACTTGCCAAAGATTTCCCAACGCTGGTAACAACAATACCCAAGCGGTCCATAGCTTTTTGACCAATAGTACTGTTCCTAGTAAACAAATGAGCAAGTAAGCAAGATAATCGTAACGGTATTGCGAAACGCTCAATGTCCCTTTGGTCGCCACCAGGCGCAAGAAATCGAGTGCCGCGCCCCCCATCAGCCAAGCTCCCCTCAAGTGCTCCCCAAGACCCATGGGCTGAGTCTCCTTGCCATAAAACTTCTGCTCGACCAGAATCGACCAAACAAAACGGGGGGTATCCAAGAAGACGGGGAACATGAGGAGGGCGGAAACCGTGAGGACAGCTGCCACCAGACCAACACCCGGCCACACGCCAATTGCTTGCCGCTGCGAAAGGCGCTTGGCCACCCAACCAAGAAGCGGGACACCGAGCACAGGCATAAACACAAGCTTACAAGCAAAAGCCGCTGCAGAGCAAAGCACCGAAGCGGTGAGCTCCACACGCCCCCCCGACGGCGCCATGTACGCCAAAGCGGCCCAGAAGGCCAGAGCCGTGAACATGAGCGAGGGAGCTCCCACGCTGACAATGCTTGTGGTGCCGAAATTTTCTATCGAGAAAGCAAGGAGTCCGACAGCCGCCAAACTCCCTTTCAGGGACCCGATCGCGCGGCAACATCCCCAGGCGGCAATCGCGGTGACGACCCACATGAGAACGCTCAATTGGCGCGCTCGCTGATGGAACAGTGGTGAGGAGATGGTCCAATACCAACCCGTATCCCAGTCCGTTTTCATGTCCCACAGCGTCACAATCTCACCCGCCTCAATCGCTTTCATCAGCGACAGCAGCCCCCACGCCGCATGCATGTAGGCAGGTAGAGGGCCGTAGGCAAAGCGCGTGGGCTGATAAATGCCATCTCGTAGAACGCGAATGGCCGGATTGGTGATCTCGGGCTCGTCCCACGAGTGAGCATAGGGTAGGCCCCAGGAAGTCGCTTGAAGTCGATAGCCGGCTCCTAAGCCAAGAAAAACGAGCGCAAAGATGCTGCTCACGAGTTCTGGCCAGCGCTCACCGCACTTGCGGCGGACCTCGAGCGCCAAATCACGTAGCAAAGAGACCCGTCTACCGTTCATTTCCATGAATCGACCTCTTCAATTCCTGACTCTCTCCCTCCATGACTGTTCGCTTGTGGGCTGGTGGAAACGCGAGAGTCATCGGGAGGCTTGTGAACCGATTCGTCGCAAAGACGAGAGAAAAGTTGGCGCGCTGCCTTCCAATTCTTGGCCGCATGAATGCCCGCGAGGCGCGAGCCACAGGCACGGATGAATTCGTACTCGCCGAGAGCATCGGCGGCATAAGCGCCAAGCTCGCCTGCGAGACGCGCAGAAACATCCTCGGCACCCATTTCCTGGGTCAGGTAATTGTGGTACGCTCGCGCCAGCTCTGCAGCCTCCTCGGCACTGCGCCGCGGCGAAACGAAAACCGTGAGTGTCGTCCCCTCCGCTCGATAGTCGGCCAAAATGACGTGATCGAGGCGCGAAAAACCAAAGGCGTCCTTGAGCAACAGGCGCTCAGTCCCCGCGACGCGTCCCTCCGGAGGGAGAACTCCCGCGATGTCAACACCTTCCCCGCCAGCGGGCAAGTCATCGTGAAGGCGCTTGGCAAAGGCCAGCAGGCCCTTCTCTCGCGAAAAACCCTCCACAGGACTCACAAGCTCAACATAGTACGCCCCGCGCACGAAATAGAGGGCATTGGCCGTGCTATAGGCTAGCGGAAGGCTTGTTTCGGGAGCTGCATCTGGGCGTCGCTGATTGCTCCACGCCGCAAAGGCCGCCACAGGCGAGCTCATGTGGAAAAGAAAAGCCTCGAACTGTTGGGCCGGTTGGGTGGCGATTTCAAACCGCTGGGTCAGGAGAGACTCAAAGCCCAAATCGAGGTAAAACTCAGCGCGTCCATCAATCTTGTCTGACAGCGTGGCTGCATCGAATGGCTCTTCCGGG
>FWWL01002005.1_pt1 | contig 44937 bp, 41 predicted proteins | sample 2228331 | NCBI WGS metagenome assembly FWWL01 (sample SAMEA103939775, study PRJEB20133) | metagenome | reverse complement strand
AGATTCCCAGCAAATAACTTTTCATTGAGCAAGAAGTCATTATCCCTTTATAACCCCAACTGGTTTTAGTCTGACTACTTTTTTTGCAATTCCCGCTGCGGCAACAACATCTACCACCTCTTCTACATCTTTGTAGGCAATTGGGGCCTCTTCGGCAAGGCCCGGCATTGAACCTGCCCTAATTGCTATTCCTCTTTTTTCAAGCTCTTTTTTCAAAACTTCTCCTCTCACAACTTGTTTTGCTTTTGTGCGGGACATAACCCTACCTGCACCATGACACGATGAACCAAATGCCTCTTTCATTGTCTGTAAAACTCCTACCAGAACATAAGATGCAGTTCCCATAGATCCCGGAATAAATACCGGCTGACCGCAGGATTTTGAATAATCTTCAGGAATCTCCGGGTGTCCGGGAGGGAAAGCTCTAGTTGCACCTTTTCTGTGCACCAAAAGTTTTATGCCATCATATTCTTCAATTTTTACGATATTGTGAGCAACATCATAAATTAATTCAGGCTCTGGATAATAATTTCCAAAAACTTGTTTCCAGGCTTTTCGAACTTCATACATAATTAAGTGCCGATTTGCCCATGCAAAATTTGCAGCAGCGCACATTGCTGCAAAATACTGCTTTCCTTCCGAAGAATTAAATGGAGCACAAGCAAGTTCTCGATCAGGCAGTGATATTTTATATTTTGGCATAACTTCAAGCATCAACTTAATATAATCTGTTGCAACCTGATGGCCTAGGCCGCGAGAACCGCAATGAATCAGGATTGTTATTTGATCCTCAAAAAGACCAAGGGCTTTTGCCGAAGTCTCATCAAAAATTTCATCTACTTTCTGAATTTCAACAAAATGATTCCCTGCGCCAATTGTACCCAATTGATCCCTACCTCTGCTTTTTGCACGCTCAGAAACCAAAGATGCATCTGCGCCAACCAACACTCCATTTGATTCGCAATACACCGAATCTCGTTCCGAACCAAAACCTTTCCCAATCATCCAACGCACTCCATTTTCAAGCACTTCATCAAGTTCTTTATTTGAAAGTTTCCAATAACCCCCTTGTCCAACTCCGGATGGAACCTGGCGAAAAATCTCACTAGCAAGATCCTCAATTTTTGATTTAATTTTTGCATATTTTGCTTCTGTGCGAAGAAGTCTAACTCCGCAATTGATATCATATCCGCACATCCCAGGAGAGATAATTCCATCTTCAACTCTGGGAGCAGCTATACCACCAACAGGACTACCGTACCCTTCATGAACATCGGGCATCACAAAAGCGTACTTATAAATTCCTGGCAAAGTAGTAAGATTGACCAGCTGCCATAAAGATCTATCTTTAAAAAGATCATCAAGCATTTTTTCAGTTGCATAAATTCGCGCCGGCACCTTCATATCCGGCCTAAAACTTGCTGGAATTTCCCAAAGATAATCGTGAATTTTGATCAAATCTGACTTTGTTGGAGAAAGATGTTGGACATTTGTCATATGTCAAATATAATTGTTACTTCAAAAAAACCATCCTTGCTCTGCTCTATTTTCGCTTCATGATAGGTTGCAGCTTTAATATCTTCATCAAATTCTTTAACTTTAGTTCCAATAAACTCGCCTACACAATGGGTATCTTCAAAGAAACTAAACTCCACATTTGTATAAACTTCTTTATTAACATTAGCAAGATAAATAGCCTCATTCAAAAAATCAATCAAAAGAGAGCTCAAGTCAAGAGAGCTGATTGAAAAATTTCTTCTGATATCCTGGCCTTTTGCTTTTGGACTCAAAATTTTAGCCATACCTTTTAAGGCATAACGAAAAAGTTCCTCTGGGGTATTGGCTCGAACCCAAATCCTTAAATCAGCAGTATGCCCCAAAATTTCAAATTGAGCTGTCATTATTTTTTATAATATCGTAAAATAAAATTGATGGCCAAACTAGATCAAAGAGAACTTGAGCGCCAAAAAAAGCTTGCCAAAATTAGGGAAGAGGAAGAAGAAGATTTAACCCAGCTAAAAGCAAAGAAACTTGGCTTTCCTTATGTAAATCTTAAACTCAGACTTATTCCGCATAGAGCGCTCGGAGTAATTCCTGAAGAAAAAGCAAAGGCTGCAAGGGCAGTTGTTTTTGAGTATAGCGGAAAAACCTTTTGGTTTGCAGCAGAAAATCCTACTTTACCTGCTTGCCAAAAAATAATCCAAGAGCTTTCTCGTTTTGGAAAAGTAGAAGTATATGTTGCATCTCCTTCTTCAATCTCAAAAGCTCTTGAAGGCTATGCAACATTACCAAAAGCCCCAAAAGAAATTATTGGGAAAGTTCAAATTTCAACCCAGTCATTAGAATTATTTCAAAATAAAAGGATTGCTTTAAAGGAAATTAGCGCAATTATCGAAGAACTAAAAGAAACAGAAATATCAATTGTTACAGAGCGCATTCTTGCTGCAGCAGCTGTACTCAGAAGCTCAGACATTCACTTAGAAGCAGAATCTGAAGAATCTCTAATAAGATTTCGCCTTGACGGGGTCTTACATGATATAGGCGCTCTTCCCAAAACCCAAGGAATGCTTTTCAAAGATAGATTGAAGCTACTTTCCGGAATGAAGCTTAATGTTCAAAATAGGGCTCAGGATGGAAGATTTACAATTGTTATGCCAGATAAAGAAATTGAAGTTCGCAGCTCTACTACTCCAGGAGCTTATGGAGAAAATGTTGTTCTAAGACTACTATATCCTGATACAATTGCTCTTTCTCTGGAAGATCTGGGTATTCTTCAAAAAGATCTTGCTGTATTTTACGAGCATCTTGCAAGACCAAATGGAATGATTTTAACAACAGGACCTACTGGCTCTGGCAAAACCACAACTTTATATGCATTTCTTAAAAAGAAGCGTAGCCCTGAGATAAAGATAATCACAATAGAAGATCCGATTGAATACCATCTTGAAGGAATATCTCAAACACAAGTTAATCACGATAGAGGATATGATTTTGCAATGGGACTGAAGGCAGCTCTTCGTCAAGATCCTGATGTAATTTTAGTTGGAGAGATTAGAGATCAAGAAACAGCGCGCACAGCTGCTAATGCAGCGCTAACAGGACACCTTGTATTTTCAACTCTCCATACTAATGAAGCAGCAGGCACAATTTCTAGATTAGAAGAACTTGGAATTGAAAGAAAAACTATTACAGCTTCAGTAAATCTTGTCATTGCCCAAAGATTGACAAGAAGGCTTTGCCCCAAATGCAAAGAGAGTTATGAACCAGATCAAAAAACAAAAGAAACAATACTTAAAACCTTAGCAATTATATCTCCAAAAGCAGGAATTGAATTGCCTCAAGAAATCAACAAGCTTTGGAGGGCAGTAGGTTGTGAAGAATGTTGGGGACTGGGGTATAAAGGTCAGATTGGGATATTTGAATACTTCCCAATGTCAGAAAGAATTGCAAAAGTAATAGAAGAAGGAGGTTCAATTCCTGAAATAAGAGAAACAGCAATTGATGAAGGAATGCTAACACTGCTTCAAGATGGTTACTTAAAAGCCATTGAGGGAATTACTGATCTTAATGAAGTGACAAGAGTTGCTGGTGAGACGGCAGAATATGTGGAAGCACTTTATGAAAAAACTGTTGCTCAAAAACTTGGAAGAAGTATAAAATTCCAACCAAAAGATCTAGAAAATATCTTGGATGCTATCTCAAAAGAAAACGGAATCTCTAAACTTTTATCAAAAGTTGAAAAAGAGTCGCAAAAAGATCTTCTAAAATATGCCATAGGAATAGCGGCAAAATCTAGAGCAACAGATCTTCATTCTGAGCCGCAGGAAAAGAGTGCAATAATACGTTTAAGAATTGATGGGGTTCTTTATGATATTTATGAAATTCACCATGAGCTTTATCCAACTTTTATTTCAGAAATTAAAATCACAGCAGGACTTAAAACAGAAATACATGGAAAAACCCAAGAAGGAAGATTTGCCCTAGTTTTCCCCGATGAAACTCGCGACGTAAGGGTATCAATTCTTCCGGGAGGATATGGAGAAACAGCTGTTTTAAGGATTCTTCTTCCAGAAGGAAAAAATATTAAACTTGAAGAACTTGGAATTCTGGAAGAATTGTTGCCACTACTAGAAAAAGCACTTGAAAATCCAAATGGAATAATACTAGTATCAGGACCAACTTCCTCCGGAAAAACAACAACTCTTTATGCTCTTACCCAACGCCTAAATACTCCTGCGGTAAAAATAATTACTATTGAAGATCCTGTTGAATATAGACTTGAAGGGGTAATTCAGACCCAAATTGATGTTGAAAAAGGTTATACATTTGCTTCTGCACTTCGTGCAATTCTTAGACAAAATCCAAATATCATACTTGTCGGAGAAATCAGGGATGAAGAAACCGCAACCCTTGCCTTTCAGGCATCACTTACCGGACACCTTGTGTTATCTACTGTCCATGCAAATGATGCAGTAAGTGTCATAAATAGACTGCAAACTCTTGGAGTTTCTGTTTCTGATATAGCAACAGGACTGCATACAACAATATCTCAACGCCTAATAAGAAGAATTTGCCAAAAATGCCGCCAAGAAAGACCCGCTACAGAGTCTGAAATTGAAAAATTTAGCAAAGCCTTTGAAACACTTCCTGCGCAATGGAAAGAAAAATTCGAACCATTATTAAAAAGTAAAAAAAGCCTTAGAGTGCCAAAAGCAGTTGGTTGTGATAGTTGCGGATTTAAAGGGTATTATGGCCAAATTGGACTGTTTGAAATTTTAATACCAGATGAAAATTTTCGTTCAACAATTAGCCGCACAACCATGCCAGACGAGCTTCATCGCGCAGCACATCAGGCAGGAATGATCTCTTTATTGCAGGATGGTGTAATTAAGGTATTAAAAGGTATTACTACTCCGGAAGAATTGGAACGCGTGCTATAGTTTTCCACTTCCAATTTAGTCAAAAAGAAATTATGATTAAAAAAGAGAAAAACCCGGGAATCACGAGGCAGGCCGTCGAAGATGGTTTCGCGGTAAAGGATTCCCATGAGGAATACCCCAGTCGGAACCAAAGTATCCTCAACTTGGATCCCCTGCCCTTCGCCTGCTTTACCAGATGAAGGGATGCCTCGTGACTCCTGGGTTTTTCTCTTTGCTGGCTAAATTATAAATAAATATATGGAAATTGTCAAGACTAAATCTTTGCCGTCTTATGCCTACCAAAATTTTAAAACCAAATGCACCAGAGGATTCAATTATTGACTCAACCCTTAGGCCGCGTAACTGGCAAGAGTTTATTGGCCAAAAAGCAGTAAAAGAAAATCTTGCAGTATTAATTGCTGCTGCAAAAAAAAGAAATGAGACATGCGATCATATTCTTTTTTATGGCCCTGCTGGACTGGGAAAAACTACTCTTGCCCATATTGTAGCATTAGAGATGGGATCCAGAATTAAAGTTACTGCAGGGCCAACTATAGAAAAAGCAGGAGATCTTGCAGCAATTCTTACTAATCTTGAACCAGGTGATATTCTTTTTATTGACGAAGCTCATCGCCTAAACAGACAAATTGAAGAGATACTGTATCCTGCAATGGAATCAAGAACTTTGCATCTTATTGTAGGCTCAGGTCCTACCAGTAGAAGCATTGAAATCAAACTTCCTCCTTTCACCCTTATTGCCGCAACAACAAGAGTTGGTCTTCTTTCCTCTCCTTTAAGATCCCGTTTTGGAGCAGTTTTTCGTCTTGATTTTTACACTACAGAAGATATTGAAAAGATAATATTGCGCAATGCAGCAATACTGGAGACAAAAATAGAGGATGAAGCAATAAAATTGCTTGCTCGCGCCTCAAGATTTACTCCAAGAGTTGCAAACAGACTCCTCAAACGCTCAAGAGATCTTGCACAAATTTCAAATTATTCAATAATTACAAAAGAAATTGCTGCAAAAACTTTATCCCTTCTTGAAATAGATGAACTTGGTCTAGAGGCTTTTGATCGGGAAATACTCAAAACAATTATAGAAAAATTTGGAGGGGGGCCGGTAGGAATTCAAACGATTTGCGCAGCAACATCAGAAGAAAAAGATACAATTGAAGACATTTATGAACATTATCTTCTAAGAGTTGGGCTATTGGAAAGAACTCCGAAAGGAAGAAAAGCAACAGCTCTTGCCTACAAACATTTAGGGTTCAATCCACCACCTTCAATTCTAATATAAATTTCTAAAAATATGGCAGGGCATTCAAAATGGGCGCAAATAAAATATAAAAAAGCACTAACTGATGCTAAAAAATCTCAGATTTTTGGTAAACTTTCCGCAATGATAAGTCTTGCTGCAAGAGAAAAAGGAGGAAATCCTGAAACAAATCCTAAATTAAGGGCGGCAATTGAAAAAGCTAAAGAGTTTAATTTACCTCAAGAAAATATTATTCGAGCAATCAAACGCGGAACAGGAGAGATTCCAGGCAATAATTTTGAAGAAATATTATATGAAGGATACGGACCAGCAGGAATTGCAATACTTGTAGAAACAGTAACAGATAATAAAAATAGAACTTCAAGTGAACTCCGAAAAATTTTTTCTGAACATGGAGGAAAACTTGGAGAAACAGGATCTGCTCAGTGGTTGTTTGATCGTGTCTTGACTGAAAATGGAATTGAGTACATTCCAAAATCTAAAATTGAAATAACTGATCAAGAGACTATTAATTCTTTAAAATCTCTTTTTGAGGCGCTTGATGATCAACAAGATGTCAAAGAAATCTATTCCAATGCAGAATTCCAGGAATAGAAAACTTATTTTTCTTGGAATTGATCCTGGAATTAGTTCAATAGGATATGGAGTGATAAAAAGCACCGGCGGACATTTAAGGATGCTAGATGCTGGAATTCTTGAAATTAATTCAAAAAATAATAAAAATCAGCACTACAGAAAAATTGCCAGAGCTTTATCTAAACTAATTAAAAAATGGAAGCCAAGTACTATAGGTATAGAAACAATTCTTTTTTATAAAAATGCTAGGACAGCTATGACAGTAGCTGAAACAATAGGTGTCCTGAAATTTGTCGCTGAAGAAATGGGAATTGAAATAAGAGAATTTAGTCCATCGCAAATAAAACTTTCCGTCACTGGATGTGGTAAAGCACCGAAATCGCAAATATTAAAAATGGTTGCGGCTATTCTCGGCCTTAATTCTCCTCCAAACTCCCATCATGCTGCTGATGCTCTAGCAATTGCCTTAACTGCTGAAAGATATGAAAGATTTAATTTTGTGCCTTTGTGGAAAAGAGGCACTGGACAAAGTTGACACCATCTAATAACTTCCTATAATAAAGGAAGATTTTTGGTCGAATAAAAATCAAAATAATTACATGACTACTGCAACACTACTTCAAAAAAATATATTAAGGATGCAAGATGAAGAAGATGAAAATATTTATGAAGATGAGATGAATGAAAAGGATCCATTTTCTGATGATGAACTTGAAGAAGGTGATCTTGGAGAAGGCGATGAAGATCTGGGGTTAGGATATGAAGATGAAGAATGGCCGGAAGTTGAGTAAGATTTTAAATAAAAATTGTAGAACGTCGCCATAGCTTGGCGGCGTTCTACTTTTATTTTATCCTAATTTTCAAAAATCTTTTTTTTCCTACCTGAAGTATTGAATCTTTATCTAGCAAAATTGGCTCTTTCCAATCCTTGATAACTTTACCATCAATTGACACTGCTCCAGCATCAATCAAACGAATCGACTCAGAACGGGATGGGGAAAGACCGCAGTTTACAAGAAATTTTGGAAGAAAAACCTTTGTTCCTTTTTTAACATTTATTTCAGGAAGAACTTTGGGGGTAAGTTTTTTTACAAAAACTCTTTCAAATTCTTCTCTTGCCTTTTTTGCGCGATCAATTCCGTATAATTCTGAAACGATACTTTCTGCAAGAATTGCTTTAATGTCCCTCATATTTTTTCCTTGAGATAGTTGCTTTTGCAAAGATTGTATTTTAGAGTCAGGAATAGAAGTTAAAAGCTCAAAACATATCCAAACCATACTATCTGGAAATGCCATAATTTTCCCATACATATTTTCTGCAGAGTCTCCAAGTGAAACATAATTCCCCTCGCTTTTTGACATTTTTTTACCTGTTTTTGGATCTTCAAGAAGTCGCAAAGTTATTACAAATTTATTTTTCCCTAGCTCAACTTCAGAAAGTTTTTTACCAACCAGCATATTAAATAATTGATCTGCTCCTCCAACTTCAACATCAGCTTCTAATGCTACCGAATCATATCCTTGTAATAGAGGATATAAAAATTCAGGCAAAAAAATTGGTTTTTTTGCTTGAATTCTTCTTTGGAACATATCTCGCTCCAAAAACTGCTGAAGGGTAAAATGTCCTGCCAGGCGCATAATTTCTGAAAGATTAAGTCTGCTAAGCCATTTAGAATTTAGAAGTATTTTTGCAGGATTGGAAGTATTTTTTGTCGGAAGAATTAAATTAATTTGCCTTCTATAATTTTTGATGTTCTGATAGATATCTTTTGGCAATAAAGGTTTCCTGGCTGTGTCTTTTCCAGTAGGATCCCCTATTCTTGCTGTGAAATCTCCTAAAAGAATAATTATTTCATGATCTAAAATCTGCATCTGGCGCAAAAATCTTAAAGCAACAGCATGACCTAGATGTAAATCTGGACTTGTTGGATCAATTCCAAAATAAAAACGCAGCCTTTCTTTTGACTTTAATGCTTTTAAAAAGGCTTCTTTTGAGGGTAAAATTTTATCTACCAGTCTCCAAACAATTGACTCCTTCATAGAATTATTCTATCTTAAAATGCGTTATAATGCCAAAAACTAGAAAAATCAAACGCATATCTTTTTTTAGGCTTTTTCTCAGAATAGCTATATTTGCGATTTTTATAGGAATTGTTTTTGGGGTAATATTTTTAGCATGGATTATAAAAGATCTTCCAGATCCTGCAACTTTCCAAAATAGAGCAGTTAGACAATCAACAAAAATATATGATAGGACAGGAACTATTTTGCTTTATGAGGTACACGGAGAAGAACGCCGCACAATAATACCTTTTGAAGAAATCCCCTCATATGTAAAATTTGCAACTCTTGCAGCAGAAGATATTCGTTTCTATGAGCACCCTGCTTTTGATATCAAAGCAATTAGCAGAGCAATCTGGCATAATCTTACAAAATCTCCAGAAGAACCTCTACAAGGAGGATCAACTATTACCCAACAATTAGTAAAAAATGCTTTTCTTACCAGAGAGCGTACAATCATAAGAAAAATTAGAGAGATAATTCTTGCAATAGAATTTGAGCGCAGATACAGCAAAGATGAGATTCTCTGGTTTTATCTAAATCAAATTCCTTATGGCTCAAATGCTTATGGAATAGAGGCAGCAAGTCAAACTTATTTTGGAAAACATGCCAAAGATCTTTCTTTAAAACAATCTGCAACCCTTGCTGCGCTACTTAAAGCACCATCCTATTATGCAGCAAATCCGGAGGAATTAAATTTAAGGGCAGAATATATAATAGATCGCATGGCAAAAGAAGGATTTATTAGCATTAAAGAAGCAGAAGAAGCAAAAAAAGAAAGCATTAAATTTGTACCATTTACAAGAGAAATTAGGGCTGCGCATTTTGTAATATATATCAAGCAACTCTTGGAGGAAAAATATGGCAAAGAAATGGTAGAGAATGGAGGACTAAAAGTAATTACTACCCTTGATTATGATTTGCAAAATATTGCTGAAAAAATAGTTGAAGAAGCTGCAGCAAAAAACGAAATACAATGGGATGCAGCAAATGCTGCACTAATTGCAGAAGATCCGAAAACAGGACAAATCCTTGCAATGGTGGGATCAAGAAATTTCTTTGGAACCTCAAAACCTGATGGCTGCATTCCTGGAAAAACTTGCTTTTTTGATCCTCAAGTAAATGCAGCAATGCGTCCCAGACAACCAGGTTCTGCCCTAAAACCATTTGTATATTATGCTGCATTTCTAAAAGGATATACACCATCGACTATAATTTTCGATTTACCAACAGAATTTAATCCAAACTGCACTGCAAACTCTATCCCGCTCCTACCAGAAGCCGTATGTTATCATCCAAAAAATTACGATGAATCATGGAGAGGTCCGGTAACCTTAAAGCGCGCGCTTGCCCAATCTCTAAATATTCCTGCAGTAAAAATACTATATCTTGTAGGTATAGAAGAGGCGCTAAAAGTTTTGAGAGAATTTGGAATAACTACCCTAGAACAACAAGCTAATTTCTATGGACTATCGCTTGTGCTTGGAGGAGGAGGGGTTAAATTAAACGAATTAACTCATGCTTATAGCGTTTTGGCACAAGATGGAATTTTCAGGCCCCAAGTAGCGATTCTTAGAGTAGAAGATTCAGAAGGAAATGTATTGGAGGAATTTGAAGACAAACCAAAAAGAGTTGCAGAATCAGAAAAAGTTAGACTGATTAATAAAATCCTTTCTGATAGCGCTGCACGCCAACCAATATTTCCAGCAGGTTCCTTAGATGTTCCTGGATATAAAGTAGCTGCAAAAACAGGTACTTCACAAGATTATATTGATGCCTGGGTATTTGGCTATACTCCAAATCTTGTTGTTGGTGTTTGGGTAGGAAACAACAATAATGCTCCGATGAAAAAAGGAGGAGCAGGAGTATCTGCTGCAGGACCAATTATGAAAGAATTTATGAGCCAAGCACTAAATAAATTTAGTCCAGAGGATTTTCCAGAAACTGAAGAGCCTCAGGTTTCAAAACCAATGCTTTCAGGAAAATATGTCATTATGAAAGATGGGGTACCTTCTGTACATTCAATTCTTTACTATGTCAATAAGGATGATCCTTTAGGACCGCCACCTACAAATCCTATGAAAGATCCTCAATTTTTAAACTGGGAACTAGCAGTCCTTTCCTGGGCAACTACTAATCTTCCAGGAGCTTTACCAATAACAGAAAAAGAAACCCAACCTCAACCTGAAATAGTTATAGTTGAGCCCTCAGATGGAACTTTCCTTTCTTCTGATGAAATAAAACTAAGCTTTCAAATTTTAAATCTTTCTCTTCCAGATAAAGTTTCAGTCTATTTTAACGGAAAATTAATTACAAATCTTGAACCAAATATTGAAAATTCTTATCAAATTTTCTTTGTACCTTCAAACTGGAAACTTGAAAACAAACTTCAAATTGCAATAAAGCATAGAAATACTAGCCTGACAAAAACAATTACAATCTATCGCACATTCTAAATGTCCTAAATTCTTAATGGCATGACAATATAACGATAATATGTTTCTCTAGAATTTTCTTTCAAAAGCAAAGGTGTGTTTAGATCATTTATTCCTAAATATACTTCGTTGGCATCAATTTTTTCTAAACCATCTAAAAGAAATTGATAGTTAAACGCAATCTCTATATTATCTCCTGAAATTGAGGCATGCATACTACCTTCATACTCCCCTTTTGCAGAATCTCTAGATCTTACAAAAACTTTTTCTAAATCCTTTCTAAATTCCAGTTTTATATCATTTATTTTTGAAGCAAATAACCCAGCTTGCCTTAAAATCTCAATGAATTCTTTTCTTCTTATCACTACTTCAGTTTTAAATTTAGATGGAATAACTGACTGATAATTAGGAAAAGAACCTTCTAAAAGTCTGGAAACAAATTCTCCTTCTTCCCATCTTACTCCAATCTGATTTTCTGTAATTGACACAGAAATTTCTCCTTCTATATCCTGAGATATTCTAATTATTTCCTGAACTGCTTTAGTGGGTATAATACAACTTTGCTTTAATTTATTTTTTACAAAAATATCGCTTTCTTTAATTCTAAATTCTGCTAGACGAAAACTATCAGTAGAAACAACAATTAAAGTCTCTTCTGAAATATTAGGATTAAATACCAGAAATACCCCTTGAAGTTCCGGTCTTATATCTGCATGAGACATAGCAATAGCTACAGCTTGAAGTATCTGAGAAAATTTAAAAGCTTGAATTTCAAAAAGAAAAGAATTTTCTATTTTCGGAATTACTGGAAAATCATCAGCCGGCAATCCTTGAATAAGCGCATGATGAGATTCGCTTTCAATTTTTAAAGTAGTTCCGTTTATATCAAAAGTAACTTTTTCATCTTTAATATTTCTAATAAATTCTCCTATTATTTTTGTAGGAACTGCAATTTTTCCTTCTCCTTCAGATTTTCCTAAAATGTTGAGAGTAATTCCTTGTTCAAGATTGGTGGCTGAAATTTTTAATTTGTTTTTACCAATTTCAAATAATACATAGCTTACAATTGGCAATTGTAAGCTTTTTCCTGTAGATCTTTCTGCAATTGAAAGAGATTTTAGAAGATTTTGAGTAAAAGCAATAAATTTCATAATTATTTTTATACTATCCTATAGTAATTGAGGGAGTGTATAAGTGGAAAACTTAATATTTAATTTATTTGTATAACTATTTTTCATACTTTTGAAAAGAAAAAGCTGTGAAAAAGATGAAGAAATAATGAGAGTAACTTTTAGCTATAAATTTTTTAGAGATCCTTTCCATTAGTTTTCTTCAAGAATTCAATAATTTTTCCCTAATCAGATTAATTTCATGCATAAATTGAGGGTTTTCTTCAATTTCCTTTGCGATTTTGTTGTAAGCATGCATAACAGTGGTATGATCCTTCCCTCCAAATTTCTCGCCTATTGCAGGAAATGAATATTTTAATTCTTCCCTTAAAAGATACATTGCTATCTGTCTTGGTTTGACCACATCTTTCTTTCTTGATTTTGCCATAAGATCTCTTTCCGAAATGTCATAGAATTCTGCTACAGCCTGGATTAATTTTTTTGCTGAAATTAGCCTACTTGGTACAAATATTATTTCATCAAGTAAATGTTCAAGTTCTGCTTGACTAGGTTCTTCTCCTTTTATCCTGATATATGTAACTACTTTATTTAGTGCCCCTTCTAGTTCTCTGATATTTTTGTGAATCTTTGATGCAATATATTCAATAATGCTTTCATTAAGTTCGCTTTGCATCTGTCCAAGTTTGGCTTTTAGTATTGCAACTCTAGTTTCAAAATCAGGAGTTTTAATATCTGCTTGCATTCCTCCTGAAAAACGTGAAAGCAAACGTTCCTCGATTGCAGGAATTGCTCTGGGTGGACGATCTGAAGAAAACACTACTTGGCGATTATTTTCTGCAAGAACATTAAAAGTATGAAAAAGTTCTTCTTGAGTTTTTTCTTTCCCCGATAAAAACTGAACATCATCAATTAACAAAAGATCAAGTGAACGGTACTTTTCTTTAAATGCATCAAGAGTTTGATGTCTCATTCCATTTACAACTTCTTCAGTGAATTTTTCAGAGGTTACATAACGAATTTTCTTTTTTGGATAGCGGGTTTTAAATTCATTGCCTATTGCTTGAAGAAGATGTGTTTTACCTAGTCCCGTTCCTCCGTAGATAAAAAGCGGATTAAATCTTGTTCCTGGATTTTCTACAATAGATAGCGCTGCAGCATTTGCTAATTCATTATGACTTCCTACAATAAAATTTGAGAAAGTATATTTTTTATTAAGATTAGTTTCTGGATCAGAACTTAAATCTAAAAGAGTTAATTGTTTTTCTACTCCTGATGTATCTTGATAAGTCTGACGTATTTTAGGATTTGAAGTATTAGTCTTTACTACAAATATTACATTCTTTACAGCAGGATGATGATTTCTAATTGAGCGAAGAATTAATTTTTGGCACTTTTCTTGTAGCCATTCTTTAGTGAAATTGTTATGGCAGGCAATTACTGCAACTCCATCACCTCTTATGTCGATCAATTCAACATTTTTAAACCAAGAATGAAAAATTGGAGGGGAGACATTAATAGCGATTTCTCCTAATGCCTGTTGCCAAAGCTCTTCTAATTGCATAAATTTGATGAAAAATAATTTTGCTTTTAATTTTTACTAAAATTCATTTCTGAATGCAATGTTTTTTGGTGGGCAACCATTGGAAAACTTGTTGAAAACTCAATAGAATTGTGGTAAAATACTTTTTGAACTGAATCTGATGATAGTGTTACGCATAATACTGCTGTATGTCAATAACCTATCGTCCAAAGAAAAGAAAAAGAAAAAAAACCCATGGATTTTTGGCAAGAATGAGAACTGCAGCAGGAAGGAGAGTAATTAGATCTCGTAGGAGAAAAAAAAGGAAGAGAATTGCTGTATAAAAGTTTATGCTCCTGAAACGTTTTAGAAGCAGAAAGGATGTTTTAGAAGTAATTAGCAAAGGAAATTCGATTAGGAGTTCAGGAGTTATTATAAAATGTATTGAAGGGAAGCGAGGATACCACCGCCTTTCCGTAATTTGTCCAAAAAGCGTAATAAAAAGCGCAGTTTACAGAAATAGGATTAAAAGGGTTTTTTTTGAGGCGGCAAGAACGATATTGCAGGATATTCCTAATGCTCTGGATTGTATAGTGCTAATCAGATCAGATTTTGATTACCATCCAAAACAATTTAACAAAAAATCTGCTGAAAGAGTTTTTCAGGCTATTAGAATCATTAAAGCTAGATTATGAATTCAATCTGGGAATCAATTTTTATCAAGCCAATTTTTAATCTACTAGTTGCAATATACTCCTTTTTGCCATTGAAAGATCTAGGTATTTCTGTAATTTTACTGGTAATGGTTGTTCGTCTTATTCTTTTTCCTCTTTCTAAAAAAGCTTCCAGGACTCAATTTATGCTTCAAAAACTGCAGCCAGAAGTAGAAGAGATTCAAAAAAAATATAAAGGTAATAGGGAGGCAGAAACAAAAGCATTACTTGCGCTATACCGAGACCATGAAATAAATCCTTTTTCCGGTATTCTGATTCTATTTCTACAACTTCCAATTCTATTTGCTCTTTATCGTGTGTTTTTGAATGTGGTCTCACATTCTGATCAGAATGCTTTTCTTTTATGGAGTTTTATTCCTGATCCTGGAAAACTCAATCCAACTCTATTGGGAATAGTTGATCTTTCAACCCCTTCTGTTTTGTTGGCATTTTTGGCTTCTTTAGTGCAGTTTTTTCAGACAAAACTTATGATGCCATCTTTATCCCAGGCGAATTATCAAACAAATTCAATGCAAAAGATCTTTGCAAGACAGATGATTTTTATTGGACCTTTGATTACTCTAATTGCACTTGTTTCTTTTCCTGCGGTAATAGGAATTTATTGGCTTGTTAGTTCTCTTTGGTCGTTATTGGAATATCGCATAATATTTCATTCCTCTTTGTATGACAGAAAATCAAAATCAACAAATACAACCTGACTCACAACTTGAGAAATTTAAAGAATTTATTAAAGAATTATTTTCTCGTGCTGGATGGATTCCGGAAGATATTAAAATTCGATTGAATCAAAACGTTTGCGAAATTGATTTGAGTGTTTCTGATGCCGGGCTGATTATTGGAGAGGATGGGGAAAATCTTTTTGCTTGGGAACAAGTGATTAGGGCAGTAGCTCAGAAATTATTACCAGATATTTCAAGAATATCTCTTGATGTTAACCAATATAGAGCGATGAAGAATGAGAGTTTAAGAGAGCTTGCCAGAAAGGCAGCAAGAGAGGCAGTGCTTAAAAAGAAACCAGTTGAGCTTCCGGCAATGAATGCGTATGAAAGAAGAATTATTCATACTGAACTTGCACTCCGTCCTGATGTAATGACTGAATCTTACGGAGAAGATCCTAATCGTAGAGTTGTAATAAAGCCATTAGAATTTTAATTTAATAAGGCTTAAATATAGTTAGTAGTCCGTCAATTTTGTTTATAAATGAGATTGCATCTTCACTTCTTGGGATAACTAGATCAATTGCATCAACATTTAGTGTATCTGAAAGCTGTTTGAATTCTCCGGTAGTGAATCTATAAGTTGCAAAATAGTCATTGCTTGAAATCTCTCCTGTCCAATAAGAAAATGGAAGTTTTTCAAAATTGTCTAAATTAGTAGGAATTGCACAAAATACAGTTTCTGAATCTGAGCTCCAGGTGCATTTTTCTGCAAGAGTTGAGAAAGGAAGAATATATAGGGCATCGTTTGTAAGATCATATATTTCTGTATAAAAAGTTTTTCCAGACTCTGGAATCTGTATGGATGAAATTAACAATTTTTTCCCATCCGGAGAAGGCAATACCGAGGCTCCAAATCTATCGTTGCCAAAGATCATTTTTGTCTCATTAGTTTTGATATTTATTGTAAAAATTAAGGATGGAATTTCCGGAGTAGGTTTTTCTGCAACAAGAATTGTATCCGGAGAAATCCAGAAAAGATTTACAGAAAGAAGTTGAATTGGAAGGATTTTGCGACGATCCTTTGAATCAGGAGATGAGATAAAAATTGCATTTTCTACACCATCGTTCCAGTGATATGCTATTTGAGTTGCATCTTTTGACCAGGCTACTGCTTTAATGTTTTCACTCAGGGGGGTGGTGCTTCCGCTAGTTATATCAAGAAGAGCAAGTTTTCGAGTCGAAAATTCATCTTTGTATTCCAAAATTGCTAAGGTCGAAGTAGGTGCCCAGATGACCCTAATTATATTTCTAAATTCTTGATTTGAGATGATTCTAGATATTGCTCTTGAAAAATCAGTTTCTTTCAATCTCTTCTCTTTGGCATCATAGAAGAGAATGCGAGTACCAGATAAGTCAATAGTAGGACTTCTGACATTTCCTTCTGAGATTGTTGTAATTAGACTTTGCTGCGTTGTTGGAGAAGGGGTGAGTGTAGGCTTTAATATTCCTCCAGGTTTTGTTATAGATTTCCAAAGTACTATTCCGCCAGCTACAACTCCAACCGTTATTATTATTCCTCCTATAATAAGAATTATTGTTCGTTGCATATTTAAATTTATTTTAATTTAATTTCTATCGCAGCCTACAATTGACATATGGACATGATCTGCACTTTCGCACCCAACCGTTTTACTTCCTGACTCGCAACGTACACTTTTTACTCCACCGCATGCTTTTGCGGCATTTTCCAGAGCTTTCCCCAACTTTTGCTTTAACTTTCTTAGTTCTTCATCATTACGGGCACGCTGATTAAGCCAGGCAAAGCCCCAATCTATTGCAAGTGCTCCTTGGTTGCCTTCTGGATTATTAGGCGAGCCGCCATAATGACAAGAATTTTCAGCGTGTTGGCATCCACCACAAACTGTTCTTCCTTTTGTGTAATTGCATAGTTGGTTTGATTGTTCATAAGTAAATATGCTTCCGCCAAACTTTTCTCCAAAACCACCTTCACTCTCTGGTTTTTCTAAGTAATCCTTAACGCAATTGAGCACCTGCTCAGTTCTTGGATGATTTCCTGCTGGAAATCTAGCATTACATGCTGCTGCAATTTGATGAGGATTTTCGCACATAGATGAAGTTATATCATCACAACTAGTTGGTCCTGGTGGTGGGCCTGGAGTAGGGTTAGGTTGCCCTGGACCACCTGGGCTTCTAGGGTTTCTACGTCCGCAATAGTATCCGGGTTGTTGTGAGGTACACTCTCTTCCTGCTCCAGGTGTTGGACAATTTATGTTAGCGTCTTCCCAGTCTGGTCCCAAGACTGAACACTTTTGAGTAATGCAGCCGTATTCAATCCATTTCGAACAGTCAGTGGGTTGTGTAGGTTGTCCTGGACCACCTGGTTGACCTGGTTGTGTAGGTATTGTTGGTGGCGGCACGTTAATTCCTCCAAGCGATGGTTGGCGAAGTAGTACCAAATCAGGATTAATAGTATTGAAGATAACATAGGCAGCAAGAAGTAAAAGCAAACCAAAAATTGCATTCTGTATTCTGTCTTTTGCATCTGCTTTCCAAGATTCATTCCCGCCTGAGAGTGTCCATTCTAGTCCTGCGAATGCAATCATTCCAAAAGCAAGAATTCCAGCAAGTCCAAGAGCAAAAATATAAACATATTTTACGAATTGAGCAGGCCCTTCATATGGACTTGGAGCTCCTGGAAGCGATGGGAGTTCTACTTCAGCTGCAGATACAGGCACTGTTGGTAAAAAAGTTAGTAGAAATAATGTTAGAAATAATAATTTGTAGCAAAAATGTTTCATAACTTTCATTGATTATTCTATCTCTATATTAAAGTTTTTGATTACAAATTCATCAGGATTGTTTGTATTTGATACCCTAAGCGAGAAAGAGTGAGTTCTTCTATCTATATTGCTAGGAATTTTTATTTTAAGTATATTTTTTTCTTCTGGATTATTTTCAATCGGAAAGCCCGAATATTTCCAGGAGAAATCTAGAGAATAAATAGAAAAAAAGTATGGTTTAGCTTCAACAGTCACCGTTGAAGCTGGTTTTGCAATCAAAGAAGTTTCTGCAAGAGAAGTTGCACCATTTTTATTTTGAAGAAGAACTACTGTTGGTTTATCAACTGTTAGCTTTATTATTGCATCTTTGATAAATCTCTTTTTATTATCATATATTCTCACTAGTATTTCTTGACTATCACTTGCCCCCTCTCCAATTGTAATTATAACAGAAGAGACATTTCTTCCTCCGGCAACAAAATTATTCTGATGGTACCATTGATATTCATAAGATTTTGGGTCAAAGAATGTTATTCTACCCTTTGAATCTACTTTAAAAATAGTTGCGGAGATTTTTACAATACTTCCTGGAGTGATAGGAGATAATGCCCTGCTAATATATTCTTCTGGCGCAAGATTCATAGCTTGGTATGAGAAATGCACTTCGAGTTCTTCTTGTGCCGAAGTTATTTTTAAAGCAAAAAGAATAAATATTACTAACAGGGTATAAAAAGAAATTTGGATTTTTGTAGATAGTTTCATTTAAGTTTTTTACAGTTTTTAAGCACGTTTGGTTAATTTCTCTCCAGTTTCTATAGGATGCGAGATGGCGCTCAATAGTTTTATTTTTCCTGTTGCTCCTCCTATTATAGCACCAATTTTTTCAAGAAGTTGTGTATTTGTAAGCACATATACTATTATAACAGTTGCTGTATTGATCGGAGCCATCGAGAAATAAGGGATATTTTCTAATAAAGCTGTTAAAAGCAGAATAACAATTTGAGCTATTTCGCGAACTCCTAAAGCCCAATAGGTCAACAGTATGATGGCATTGAGTGTTATTCCGAATACGTATGAAATAAATGTTCCGATAAATGGGATCGTCTCGATGAAATCTATTGTATCTGCTTGAATGGCGAGGAATAAGAGAAAAAGGAAAGCAGCAAGCGGGATCTTCTGTTGTTCTGATTCTTTTTTAGCTCTTTCTTTAGCTCTTTCAGCTACTTTTTCCAATCTTATTCGCTTGCCGCGTGGTGGTTGTTCTAGTTTTTTTGCTTCTTTTGGTCGAGCAATTCTAGAAATCCTTTTAGTGGGAATTCTTCTTAATACTGTTCTTGCTGTAGTAGCTGCCACCCTTGTTGTTGCAGTAGCTATAGCTGGAGCTGGCATATGATTATGGTTGTTTTAATTCTTTTTCGCGCATAGCAAGAAGCTGTTGTGGATCCGTAGTAATGATTAAATCTTCTGTATAAGATGGCACCACTTTAATCATAGCATGTTTGAGTCCTGCAAAGAATATTCCTTCTCCAACGGCTGCCGTTTTTAAAATTTCTTTTTCTGCTTCCGTAAGATTGAAAACTTCTGCAAGTTTTTCAATTGCTGCCGGAGATTGTCGAAGTAAAAGTTGTAAAGAGGAGTTTGTGATTAGGGGTTTACCTTGAGGAGATGATAAGAAATCTTCAATATCTTGGGTAATTGTGGTAAGGCCCAAGAAATATTTTCTTGCTCGTTTTGCAAGTTGCATTAAGAAATTTGCGCCCTCGGGGTGACGCATCATCCACCATGCCTCATCAATTACAACTAATCTTTTTTTGAATTCTTTTCTAATAGTTGTCCAGATGTGGTGTAAAATAAGATACATTGCAACAGGGCGGAGTTCTTCTTCAAGATCTCTAATTGAGAATACTACCAGTCGATTATCCATCGAGACTGTTGTAGGATGATTGATAAATTCTGCAAAAGTACCTTTGGTAAATCTATAAAGTTTAAATGCAAGCTCTTTCCCTCCTTCCATCTCAGAAAGAACATCTTCCAGATCTGACATAATAGGTGGCGTTTTTCCTATAAAGGGTCTATCTGGTAGGATATCCCGCGCAGCATATGTTTGTTGAAGTGCTTGGTCAAGCACAACTTCTTCTTCCGGAGTTAATTCTCCTAGCATTACTTTCATCAGACCAACTAGTTCCAGAATATGCGATCTTAAAACCTCTGATGGTGATTCATCTTCTGTAATTGGAGGAATTTCAAAAGGATTGATTCTATCAGCAGAGCCAATTGCAATTCTGAAAAAGCTTCCTCCTAGAGCTCTGGCAATTCTTTCATATTCATTTTCTGGATCGATTACTATCACATCGACTCCAACCATTAGAGATCTAATAAGATCAAGTTTTGCAAAATAAGATTTTCCTGCTCCGGATTTAGCAAAAACTACCATATTTGCATTTTCCATTGAGAAGCGATCAAAAATAATCAAGCTATTATTGTGAGCGTTGATTCCATACAAAATTCCCCTTTTTTGAGTGAGATCAACCGAAATGAATGGAAAGAAAGTTGAGGCAGGTCCAAGGTTAAGTGCGGTATTAATTCCAAGGAAATCCTGACCTAAAGGCATTGATGTTTCATATCCTTCAAACTGCTGAAATAAAGCGCTTTTTGCATTTATTTGATGACCTTCCAGAATGCTTATAAATTTTGATTCAACTTTTGCAAGTTCTTTTTCATTTTCCGCAAAAAAAGTGATAGAACAGCCGACATGAAAAAGGCGGTCAGAGCCCTGCTGTAATGAATCACGAAGAGCTTCAATATTTTGTAAAGCTGCTTCTAGCATAGGATCTCGAACATATCCTTTTTCTTCTTGTTCTAAAAACTGTGCTTCTAATTGAGCAGCCTTTTTTCTGAGTTTATGCAGCATTTGAGATGTATCGAGAGGATGAAAGAAAATGCCGATATCATATGTTTCTGCAACATCTATGATTGAAGAAAACCAGCCGGTAGTAAGTACATTAGGATAGCCGAAAATAAAAATTGTGCGAGCAACTTTTCCTGCAAGTTTTAGATAATTTGGGGTAACCTCTAGTCCGGCAGGAGCAATTAAGTCTTTAAGCGTTGCAACGCCGCGCTCATAAATTTCTTCCGCACTCAAAGCTGTCAATTCTTTTGGCTCCTCTTTTTTTGGTTTTTTGAAAAAGGGTATTGGCATTTTAGCTAAAGCTTTCCTCTTCATAAGGCTTTTCAGCTGCTGCAGGATTGTAAATATGGTAGAAAAGTTCAATTAAGTCTTCTGTAGTAAGAGCAACTGTCCTGATTCCTAATCGTTCTAGGCCCTGCACTACTTGTTCAACCCTTGTTTCAAGTTGCAAGCGATGTCTTTCAAATTCTTCGTTGCTGTAGCGAATTACTGCTTGAGAAGGAGGACGTTTTTGCAATGCAGACTTTAGCTGTGTTTCTACCTGAGCAGTAGAAATTTGAACAGGATCATATGGCACTACAACGAAAAATTTTTTTTCTATTACACCATAAAGCTCAACAAATGATCTTACGAATTTTATGTATTCTTCTGCTTGAATTTTTAAAAGTTCATTTGTCTCTTTTGAAACTGCCTCTTGTATATAGGAAATGTAAGATTTAACATCAACTTTTCTTGAATGAATTACGCATTGCAGAGAAAAATCTAGAGAAAAAAGAAGTTGCTGGAATCCTAAAATGATTGAGTTTCTTTCTTCTTCCGACATTAGTTCAAAATTCAGCCCGCTTGCAAGCAAAACCTTTCGCAGACCTCCGGATTTCAAAATGATTATGCCATCTTTAATTTGGTCAATTGAGATAAGCTGTTGAGAAGGAAGAGCTTCAACCATTTTTATTTAATATCTAATTGTTTTGCCAGTTCTTTAATTTTTTCAGGGGTAAGCATTTTTGTTGCATAAGGTTTTTGAACTTGAGATGTAACAGTAGCAGTTTTTTTCACTGGTTTTTCTTGTAAAATTTCTTCAGGTTTCAATCTTTCTTTTTTCCAAATGTACAATCTTGGTGACCAGAGATATTGCAAAGCTGGAAGCACAAGTGTATAAAGGGGCCTACCATTGATCCGAACTACAAGAAGCGCAGAAGTTCCTCCCATAACAATTGCTGCAAGAATGATCGCAAGCCATAGCTGAAATAAAAAAAAGAAAATTACTGAAAAAAGAGAAGCGCCAAACATTATAAAGAAATCTCGTATTGTAAATGGACCGAGAATTTTTGCTTCTTCTTCAATGAATTGTGGGACAGGATATTCCATTTATTCCAAATCAATTATATTATCTTTAACTTTTGGTTGAGTTGAAGTTTATTTTTTTGTATCCTCTATATTCTGGGGTTTATCGGTTTGTGATTGTTCAAGATTAGTAATTTTGAATGTTGATAAATCTATTACTGCTCCTGATGATTTTTGGCCAGAAAATGGTTTTATTGAAACACCAGGAGTTGTACGTCCTGCAGGAGAAATTATTTTTGGCACTTCTGGAATTACTGGCGGAGGAGTATAGCGGATTGTCTTAGGAACAGTCTCTTCTTTTGGTTTTTCAGGAATTTTTTGAGGTGTTGTAGGAACAGTGGGTTGTTGGCTAGAAATTGTTATCCGAGGAGTTGTGGTTGGTTGGGTTGGTTTAGGAGGTATGACAGGAGTTGGCTGAGGGGGTTTTTCAGGTGGTTTTGGAGGTGTAGCAGGAGGCGCGGCAGTAGTTGGAGCAGGGGGCGTAACTGGAATAGTTGGAACTGTCTTGGCAGCAGGACTTATTTCCGGAGAAGGTTCGCTGATAACAACCGGAGGAGGAGTTGGAGGAGAGGTTTTCGGCAAAGCTGTTGGAGTAGGTGGTTTTTCGGGCGTTACAAAAGAGGCCGGTGCGGTTGTAAGAATCATCTCAAAATTTAAGCCATGGGCATGTAGCTGCGTTGAAAAAGGAGTAAAAATTTTCTTAATGATATCTCCTCTAAATTCTGCAAGCTTTCCAGGAGGTGCTATCTTTGCGATTTCTCCGGCCAACTCCTGAGCATTGAGGAACCCAGCTACATACCAGGCTATGATGCGGCTTAGGTCGATAGTAGCAGATTCAGAAAGCGCGTGGTCCTTTTGGATCTCTTCGATGCTTTCGACAACATCTGCAGAGGCAAGAAAACTGCGGAGTTCATCTGGAAGTTCGTGCATTTTCAGAATTAGTTCATTATATGAGCGAGGTATTGGCATACGGTTATGTTATGTGGCGAATGGGTATTGACCAGTTTGGCGTAAATATTCTTCCGCTTGTCTGACGGTTTCTTCGGGAGAAGCTGTCGGTTGCGGTGGCTGCGGTGGCTTCGCTGGTTGTTCTCTTATGCCGGTCCAGTATGCCAATTGAGGAGATTTCAACATCCGCTCTATTCGCGTTATGGTTTGTCTTATTTCCTGCTCTGATCTGCCGGCAGAGCGCAGTTGATTTCGCAACTCAGCAGTATTTCGTAGAATATTCAATAGCATTTCACCGCTTTCATAATTCTTTTCAAGCATATGCGCAAGAATGCTTTGTTGTATGCCTGAAGCAAATAGCGCGCGTTCGCTAGCACTAAGTTCTTCCAGAATGCGCCTGTTGAAGCTTACTGCTTGTTCGGCAGTCATTCTTGCTGCGTAATCTGCAATGGTACGTTGTTGCGCTTCAGGACGGCGTGCAATCTGTGCTTCATAAATTTGCACCAGTTTGGGGTTAACCACTAGGAATTGTTCGGCAAATCTAGGGTTGATATTATGCGCAATTCTCAAAATCGTATCTGCAATTTCATCAGGAAGCTTTTCTCCTCTTTCGTTTAATACCAGCGCTCGAGCAAGAAATTCTGCTCTTGACATTAGAGCGCGCTTGCTACGATCCGTAAGATCTTCTCGGATCTGGGAAGAACTGAGAATTGCGTAGCGCTCAGCAAGTTTCTTGGCTTCTGCCTCAACATCGGCACGTGTCATGCGGATTTGATCAGAAACGCGACCTAATCCCGGAACTCGACTTCTAGCAGATCGTTCTTCCAATGCTCTTCCCAATCTACTTGTGGCAAAGCGCTCTTTAATTTCACGCACGCCTGCCCTCCAAGCAGCTGCTGCAGGTTGTTTAGCTATTGTTCTTACCCATTGCACACCCTGCTCAGCAAAACTTATACTTAACTGATTTGCAATTATCATTCCAAATACTATTAAGGACAAGCTGAGAGTAAAGCGAGCAATTAGTGAATTAGGAGTTTCATTATTTGCTGCAAGGACATTGCTGAATACATCAGCAGCTATTTTTTCTGCAGAGTTCAAAGCATTTTTGGTAACCGGATTGCTCACAATAGCAAGAGCAATCGCAAGGAAAAAGAGAACTATTGGAGCAAAAAATGTCCAGCGAAGAAAATCATTCCACCATCTCCGCCAATTATGTTCAAATTGGGGGAAAATCCACATCAACCATGCAATAGGAGAGAGAATAAGCAACATCCAAAGCCAAGCAATTCTTATCAGAAGCATTACTATTAGTGCTCCAAGAGCAGCAATCATCATAATTGCAAATATTGAAGTTAAAAATGTTTTTGCCAAAACACCAGCTGCTTGCTTAATGTCTTCCAACGGATTTACTGTTCTGATGATAAAACTAACTACTTTTGACCAGAAAGGGACCTTTTCTGATGGGGCCCAGAATTCGTAGGCACCGGTTGCGCTTAGCAGGGATGCCCATATATTGGACAATTTAAAACCATCTAGAAAGAACCTAGAAAGCATAGTAGAGATATCAATAAATATTCCTGCAATCATCAAACTAAAATTAACAAGAAGAGCAGCAATAATAAGTCTAATTAAAGTGCGCTGTGAACCATAAGTTTGCAATCTAAGAATAAAGCCAATTGCAATAACAACAAGTGCCAGCACAAATCCTAGATTGACAAAATCTCGCATAATGCGCCAAGCGGCTATAATTGTAGGATTTTTTACAAAAACTTCATCCCAGATTTTGGGATCAAGCAGCCAATTTATAATCCAGCCTTCAATGTTGAGAATAAGCCCGAAAAATAAGCTTATAGCTGTTGCTATGAGATTAGCTGCCTCTTTTAGTAGAAATGCTTCTGCGCTCTTTGGGATTAGAAGAACTACTACTACAACAAACAATATAAATAATTGGAGCGGTAAAGGATGTTTTAGTTTTTTAGTTCGATTAAAAATGCACATAGATTAATTGAAGCTCTAATTAAAGTTAAACTCCTGGTCCAGGTTCATATGTTGGGGTTGGAGTAGGAGTAGGGCTGGGTGTTAGAGTTGGAGACTCACTTGGCCACGGAGAAGGATATATTGTAGGCGAAGGAGGTCCTCCTCCTCTTACAATAATGCCAAGTATTCCTTCTAATCCTGCCGCTTTAAGTTCGTTGATAAACATAGTGAAAAGAATGGCAAGGAGAGCTTTAAGGTCATAAGCATTAACAATTCTATCCCAATCTACCTTGCTTATTTCAGCTGCCATCTCGTGGGTAACTGAGCCTGGTTCAGTTGTTACCCATTCAATACATTCTGGTTGACCTGTTGCTTCATTCTTTTCTCCATATTTTTTGCATTTTTTCGTGCTTTCAAAATTGCGATTAGCTATTAATTCTGATCTTCTACCCTCTTCGTATGCTTTTTGTAATTCTTCTTTACGCTCTAAATATACTAATGTTTGCCCTTCAATAGTATTTTTTGGGTCTGTCGTACAAGATAGATAACCTACTGGATCTTGTATTTTGCTACAATCCTCTACATCTGCCGTTAAGCTATCAAAAGTGTTTCCGTAGCCTCCAGCAGAACGCTGCTTTAACAATTCGAGAAGGGCTTTTTTATTTTCTTCTGGAATTTTTGAAGCTTTAATTTCCTCTTTAAGCCGAGAATCTGCTGTTGTTTTTGCTCTTAATAAAGCTTTTTCCCAGTTCAAGACAAATTTCGGGCATAAAGTATCGCCTCCTGGTGCGAAGTAATTTTCATAATAGCATTGTTGAGTTGCTCCGCCTTGTTTGATATAATCCAGCACCAATTTTTCAAGATAGTCAACAAGTATATTTTTTACAACTTCTGTAATAAGTCTCTGTATCCACTCAGCTAGATCTCGCGGGTAAATTGCAAGAAGTAATGGGTGTGTTTCAATAGTTGGTACAGCAGCAAGAGCTGGTGCAGCGAAGGTTTTTTCAAAAAAATTCTGGCTTAATTCATTTTCAATTGCTGCTGAAAATTCTTGTTGTAGCGCCTGTGCTTCTTCTGCTAATTTCGGATAGATCTGTAAAGCAAGATAGGCGCGTATAGGATCTGTTGAGATTAAAGAAATGCCATCGAGCATAATCTTTGTTTTTGTTAGAAGATCAATTTCTTTTTTGTGTAAAATAGCAAGCGAAGTAGGCACGGGAATATCTTTTAAACTTTCAATCGCTCTTTCATGTGCCGATATTAGAAGATCTAGTTTTTCATGTTTATCTTGTAGGGTTTCATATATTGCATCAATTATTGCATTCTCTTTTTCATTTACACCAGAAAAAGCACTGGAAATAATATTTTGTAAGTTTTCAAAATATTTACGTCTTGTATGCGCAGTATCATTGACATCAAGCTTCAATTCTTCAATTCTAATTCCTTCAAATGGCTTTGCATCTTGAAAGTTAATTTGCGAAATCATCTTCTGGAATGCTTCTTTAGGATTTAAAATAAGATTCAGATCTTCACCTTCTTCTATAGGTCCTTCTGAATTTTTTTCAAGCAATTCTTCCGCAATACCTTTTGCGGCTTTTAGAGTAAGATTCTCTTCTGGGGTTACAACTCTTTTTATAGGCTTTATAATATATGGGCTAGGACTATAGTTGTTTGTGTTATTTGAAACTATAACTATAAATTCACTCTCATGACCTAATATTGCCAGAGTTATTCCTATCAAAATTATCACTACAATAAAAATTTTAATAGCCTTAACCAACTTTTTGGAAATAAAAGACATTGCTCCTAGTAAATTATATTATTTTTTTGTCAAAAATTATTGTGGATAAATTCCACCAATCTTCAACAGCAAGCTCTGCTGGTCTGATGGTTTTAGGATACCGCAATTTAGATAGCGCTTCTTTTATTTTTTCTTTGCTAAAATTGCTAGCAAGATTAGTTGAAAGCAGTTTACGAGGGTGGGTAAATCCGATTGAGATGATTCTTTCAACAAATTTGTCTTCTGGCTTGTAGGGTTTAATATTTTTTAGAACAACAATTGCTGAATCAACTTTTGGTATAGGTCTGAAGGAGCTTCTTTTTACAAAAGAAACTATCTGAGGAGAAGAAAAATATTGACAAATCGCTGATAGTCTGTTCATTTTTGGAGGCTTTGCAACTATCCTCTCAGCTACTTCTTTCTGAAGCATAAGTACAGCAAGAGAGGGTTTTGGCCAGGTGGTAAAAATTTGTCTGAGCAGTCTTCCTGTAATGTAGTAAGGAATGTTTGCAACAAGCTTAAATCGATTTGATTTAAGACCCAGATTATAAGGATTTATTTTAAGAATGTCTCCGCAAATTATCTCTATATTTTTTTGATTCAAGAATTTATTTTTAAGAAAATTGCAAAGTTCCCGATCTTTTTCTACTGCCACAACTTTTTTTGAATGCTCTGAAAGTATTGAGGTTAGAATGCCAGTACCAGGACCAATTTCAAGAACAATATCTTCTGCTACTAACTTTCCTGCCTTAATTATTTTTTGTAAGATTCTTTGATCGAAAAGAAAATATTGCCCAAGTGATTTTTTGGCTTTCATTTAAGAAGATGTTTCATCAAGATTTATGTCTGGTTCTAGATTGTTTAGCATCAATTGATCTATATTTATTACAAATTGCTCAGGAATATCATTTAAAAATCTTGAACGAGGATTCATTTCAAATTCGCCATATCGCATTCTGCAACTTGCACAGGTTAAATGCAGTTCATATTTTGCGCGAGTAATTGCAACATAAGCAAGACGGCGTTCTTCTTCCAGAGCATTTTCATCCAACATTGTGCTTGCATGTGGTAGAATACCCTCTTCACAACCAATAACAAAAACAATTGGAAATTCAAGACCTTTTGCAGCATGAATTGTCATTAGAGTCAATCTTTCATCTTCTAAATTGTATTCATCTTCATCTTGAACCAGCGCAGCATTTGCAAGAAACTGTATTAAGCCATCTTTTCCAAAAATATCAAAAGAAGCTGCAGCATTTACAAGTTCTTCTACATTCTCCCAACGCATTCTACCTTCTTTTGTATCAGGATTTAAGAAATTTTTATAATCTATTTCTTCAATTAACCATTTAATAAGATAAGAAAGAGGTTTGTTTCTTGAGATTTTGCGAGCTTTTTCAATCATTTCCAAAAAATTTTCTAGTTTTTCTCCTTTAAATTTTTCAAGAGTCTTTTTACCTATTCCTCGTGGAGGAACATTTACTATTCGCATCAAGCTTATCCGATCATTCGGATTTACAATATATCGAAGATAGGCAATAATGTCCTTTATTTCTTTTCTTCTGTAGAATTTGAATCCTCCGATAAGTCGGTAAGGAATACCTTCTTTAAGACATGCTTCCTCAATTAGACGTGATTGAAAATGAGTTCGAAAAAGAATAGCGATTTCAGCAATAGATCTCCCGGAGCTTATATATTCTTTGACTTTTGAAATTACATATTCAGCTTCTTCCTGATCATCTTTTAATCTTACAATTGAGATAGGCATTCCTTCCGGGTTTCTGGTAAAAAGCCGTTTCTCAGTTCGATATTTATTTTTTGAAATAAGGTAATTTGCAGCCTCAACAATAGTTTTTGTAGAGCGGAAATTTTCTTCAAGAAAGAATACTTTTGCATTTGGCCAGTCATGTTGGAAGCGTAGAATATTTCTAAAATCTGATCCGCGGAATGAATAAATAGCTTGCCAATCATCCCCTACTACAAAAATATTTCCGGAAGATCCTGCCAAAAGTTTTATAAGAAGATGTTGCTGACGATTTGTATCTTGGTATTCATCAACAAGTATATGGCTTATATTTTCTTGGTATTCTTTAAGAATTTTGGGATGCTCTTGAAATAAACTAAGGGTATGGGAAATTAAATTATCAAAATCAACGCTATTGGATTCTTTGAGCATGCGTTCATATTCATTCCATGCCAAAATAATTGCTTCTTGCAGATTCTTTCTTGGAATATAAGATGCTATATCTTCTACTACAACACCTTCATTTTTTAGATAAGAGATAATATCAACTAGTGCTTTCGGAGAAATCAAAGAACTATCAATATTTAGTTTTTTACAAGCTTCTTTCATAACCTCGAGGGATTCTTCTTTGTCAAGAATGCTAAAGTTATTTGGGATACCAATTGCTTTCCCGCTTTTTCTAAGAATTTTTGCACAAAAGCTATGGAAAGTGCCGGCAAAAGGTAGCTGACATTTTCTACCTAAAATACTTTGTACCCTGGATCGCATTTCTTCTGCTGCTTTATTGGTAAAAGTTAATGCTACAATTCTTGAATAAGGTATGCCTTTTGCAATAAGATAGGCAAGGCGGTGTGTTAAGGTTAGGGTTTTACCAGACCCTGCTCCTGCAATAACTAGCACAGGACCGTCAGTTGCTTCAACTGCTTTGCGTTGTGTTTCTGTGAGTGGATAAAGTATTTTATTTTGGCTTAATAAAGGCATTTTTTAATTTTTTAGTTTTTCACAAATTTGGGGTTGACTATAGCCAAAGATGGGGGTAGACTAGAACTTGGTCCAGCTTTGCTGGATTTTTATTATGGCTGACTCAAGTAATATTAGGAATTTTGGCAAAATTCTACAGAGTTTTGTGATAGGTCGTATTTCTATTTTGGCGCTTTTTATTGTTGTTGTCACGGTGAATATCTGGATTGGAGAAAATAAGTTAATCAAAGCTTTTGATCAGACCCCATTGGGAGGAATTATTGAAGATTCTGCTTCAATTGATGCTTTGTTATCATTGAACAGTCCATATGATACTATTATGCCTTCTTTGGTAGAGAATGGGGAGGAAGCATCAGGTTTAATATTGCCAGAAGGTGATACTATTGGAGGAGTTGTAGATCCGAATATTCCCAAACCACCCCCTTCTAAAAGCACTTCTGCTATTAGCTCATCCGCTGTTAATCCTTGGCAGGTTCAAACTTCGCATTACTTTATTAGACCTACTACAGGAAGGAGATCGCGTGGAATTCATAGGATGAATGCTGTTGATATTGCAAATGAATGCGGTACTCCTGTTTGGGCAGCTGCAAGCGGAATAGTTATTCAAGCAGTAACAGGAGGATGGAACGGAGGATATGGAAATTTTATTAGAATAAGTCATCCAAATGGAATGCAAACTTTGTATGCCCATCTTCGGGATATTTTAGTTACTGTTGGAGCTCCGGTAGCACAAGGAGAGCCTATAGCTACCATTGGTAGAACCGGAAATTCTACTGGTTGCCATCTGCATTTTGAGGTGCGTTGGCTGGATGGACGCCTGCCTCATCCTCAGAATCCATTCTAGCTTTATTTAGAATTCTTCTTTTGGCCTATATTGGAGTGCCTCTGCTAAGTGGTGCTCTTTTATATTTTCAGATTCCTCAAGGTCTGCAATGGTTCTGGAGACTTTAATCATCCGGTGGATTGAGCGCGCAGATAAAGCAAATGCTTCTGCTGCTTGCTTGAGTAAAGCCTTTAGTTCTTGGGATAAAGGAGCGAATTCATTTAAGGTTTTTGAATTCATTTCTGAATTCGTTAGGATGAGTCTATTTTGTTTTTTGAATCTTTCTTTCTGGATCTCCCGCGCTTTTTTAACTCTTCTTCTTATCATTTCTGAACTTTCTTCTTTAATATCAGATGAAGTGAGGGTTTCAAAAGTTATTCGGGGAACTTCAACAACCAAATCAATCCGATCCAGTATAGGTCCAGAAATTTTTTTTCTGTATTGTAATATTTTTGAAAGGCTACAACTACATTGATGTCGAGGATCTCCATACCATCCGCAAGGGCAAGGATTCATTGCTGCAATAAGATTGAATCTTGCAGGAAATTTTACCGCACCTCTTATTCTTGCTACTGTAACCCATCCATCTTCTAAAGGCTGTCTAAGATTTTCAATTACCTGCCTAGAAAATTCTGGGAATTCATCAAGAAAAAGCACTCCCCGATGAGCTAAACTTACTTCTCCTGGTTTTGGCCAGGAACCTCCTCCAATAATTGAGATTCCTGAAGCAGTATGATGCGGAGCTCGGAAAGGTCGTTTTTTAATTAAAGTTCCAGAAGTCAGCTCTCCTGCAATGCTATAAATTTTTGTAACTTCAATTGCTTCTTCGATGCTCAGCGGAGGCAAAATTCCAGGAAAAGCTCTAGCAAGAAGAGTTTTTCCTGTGCCTGGAAAGCCAGTTAGTAAAACATTGTGTCCTCCTGCTGCAGCAATTTCCATTGCTCGTTTGGCATGGGATAGACCTTTAATATCTGCGAAATCAATTTCAGGCTTATCTTCTTCTTTCTCAATTTTTTCAGGAATTTCTGGTATTTTTTTATTTTCTAAAATAAGGACCAGGTCTTTTAGGGTGCGGCTTGGAATTATTTCAATTCCATCAATAATTTTTGCTTCATGATAGTTATCTTCTGGAACAACCAGGCGGCGGATTTTGCGAAGTTTTGCCATCTCAGATATTAATAAAACTCCGGGTACTTTTCTGATTGTGCCATCCAGTCCCAATTCACCTATAAAAATAGTTCCTGAAAGATATTCCGAATTTATTTCTTCTAGCTGAGACAGAACTCCAAGCGCCATTGGAAGATCAAATCCTGAACCTTCTTTTTTTATGTCAGCAGGTGCAAGATTTACTATTATTTTTCTATTATGGCGCGATGGAGCGCTAAACCCGCTGTTTTTAATTGCAGAAACGATTCTTTCTTTTGCCTCCTCAACTGCTTTGTCAGGAAGGCCAACGATTTTGAACGCATAAAGACCAGGAGCAGAATCAACTTCAACCTCAACTGGAAATGCTTCAAGCCCAATTGTTGCAGCAGATAGTATTTTTGAAGCCATACTAAGAAGTTTCGCATCCAATGCAAGTTTTTGCAGCAGGATTTGCTTCTAGTCTTTCAATGGGAATTTCTTTTTTGCATTTTTCGCATCTGCCATAGCTGTCGCTACTAATTTTTTCCAGCGCCTCATTTATTTCTTTCAGTCTTAATTCTAAATTGTGTTCAACATCCAGTAACATTTCATATTCTTCTACTTCCGATGCGCTTTCTTCAGGATGAGCTACTCTTTCTTCAAATTGAGGAAATTTGGTATCCCAATCACCAGGAAGGTTGGGGTCTTTGTTTGCAATTTTCTTGAGAATATTTTCCAATTCTCTGCGCTCTTCTTCAAGCTTTTGCTTTAGCATTGCAAGCTTTTCAGATGGTATCATTTTCTCTGATTATTTTTTGAAAATTTGTTTATTCAACTCCGGCAAGTCTCTTGATTGCTTCAAACATAGCATCTTTATGAGTGGTAAATACAAAGGTGTTTGCAATCACTGCATGATCAATTGCAAGCCCAGATTCAAATACTGCAAAGCGAAGCGGGATATTTTGGTAGCTTCCATCTCTAAATTCAAGTTTTATTTTGCCAGTAGGTCTTTCAAGGAAAAATCTGGCCGCATCTTTATCAAGCGTTGATTCCCATTCTCGTAATGCAGTTGATGCTGCTTCCGAGGCAACTGGGTTTAGTGCAAAATAAACTCCAAGATGCGCTTCTGCTGGATTTACCCAGTAAAGAAAAATATTATAAGCTGTGCTAATTCCGGAAGTGAGCGATATTGGAGGATTATCAAAAAGAAGTTGAAGAGCCTCGCTACTTGGAAGATATTGGTTGCCAGCTTTTATATTTATTATTTTAAAAGTTCCAGTAGCTGCTGTTTTGGATATTTCTTTTTGTAATGCTCTAAAAAGCTCTGATTGTGAGCTGGATGCAATTTCTAATTCAACTATTTCATCCGCCTGTTTTGCTAGAGTGATTGCTGGAGCGATTGGTGAAGGAGGGGGTATAACAGGAGATTCTTGGTGAGGAGATTCTTGGACAATAGGACTTGGTGCAGGAGGAAGTCCTACTTCTTTGGGCGAGAGTGCATTTTGTACAATAGGGAAAACTACAAAATATCCTACTGCTCCAAGTGTCAAAATTCCTACAATTCCTAAAAGAGCTAGAAACAAAGGTTGCGAAAAAAATGACTTTTTACCAGTGGGTGTTTCAGGGGTCGGCTCAGGAGTTGTTGGTGTTGGTATAGTAGATGGAGGTGGAGTTAAATCAACTGTTGGAGGTGGCGGAGGAGCTACCGGTGTTGTCTGGGAAGGCTCTGGTTGTGTTTGCTGTAAAAAAGCATCTTCTGGTTGCACTGGCAGCTCTTCGGGAATTTGAGGAGTAGGTAATTCTCCTCCTCCTTGCTGTAATGCCTGGATATCTTTTTCCATTGTGCGAATAACAATGTTTGGTGGAGGAGGTGCAAATTTATCTTCTTCTGGCATAAGTTTATACCTATTATATATAAAACCTGCTACCTATACCAGACTATTTTTCCCCAAGTTCTCGTCTTGCATCTTTTAGCGATAAGCTAATTTTGCCGTCAGCTTTAATTTCTTTTATTTTTACCGGAATTATATCACCTACTTTTACAATATCTTCAACTTTTCTTACCCTATACGGTGCTAATTCTGAAATATGAACCATTCCTTCCATATTTGGAGAAATTTCAACAATTGCTCCAAAGTCCATGATTCGCGTGACCTTTCCTTCCAGAAGATCGCCTACTTTGAATTCTTTTGTAACTTCTTTTATCCTCTCAACTGTTTTTAGTGCTGCTTCTTCTGTTTCTGCAGTTACAAAAATGAGTCCTGTATTTTCAATATCAATTGTTGCTCCTGTTTCTGCAATAATAGCATTAATCACTTTACCCCCAGGACCAATTAAGGACCCAATTTTTTCCGGATTAATCTGCAAGCTAATTATTCTTGGAGCATAAGGAGAAAGCTTTGGCCTGGGAGCAGATATTACTTCGTCCATTGCATCCAAAATTTGCAATCTAGCTTTTTTAGCTTGTTTTAAGGTATCTTCGACTATATCAAGATTAAGCCCCTCTATTTTTACATCAAGCTGAACAGCAGTAATGCCGTCTCTTGTCCCTGCTATTTTAAAGTCCATATCTCCGTGATGATCTTCAGGTCCCTGAAGATCTGTAAGTACTCTATATTCACCTTTCTCGTTAAGCACTAATCCCATTGCTATTCCAGCGACCGCTTTTTTGATCGGAACTCCAGCATCCATCAGGGCTAAAGAAGAACCGCAGACAGAAGCCATTGAAGTGGAACCATTCGATGAAAGAATTTCCGAGACAATCCTAATAGTATATGGGAAATCTTGCTTTGAAGGAAGCATTGGTTCAATAGCTTTGCCGGCAAGAGCTCCGTGCCCGATTTCTCTTCTTCCTGGTCCCCGTATTGCTTTAACTTCTCCGGTAGAATAAGGAGGAAAGTTATAGTGATGAAGAAATCTTTTTTTCCCTCGAATTTCCATTCCTTCAATGATTAGCTCATCCCCAGGAGAGCCAAGGGTTAGAGTTGAAAGTGCATGAGTTTCTCCTCTCATAAATAATGCAGAACCATGTACTCTTGGAAGCACTCCAACTGCTATAAAAAGAGGTCTTAATTCATCTACTTTTCTACCATCAGGTCTTTCCCCTGTTTTAATGATCCTTTCATGCAGCACTTCATTTATTATTTCATCAAAAACATAGTCAGCAGCGTTTTTTTGATATAAATTAGGATATATTTCTTGGGCTTTTTTATGCCATTCTTCTCTTAGAACTTTTTCAAATTCATTTCTTACTCTTTTTTGGCGTTGATAAAGCATATCAGAAATTCTTCCTCTGAATTCTTTTCTGATTAATTCCCATAATTGCTGCGCAGGTTCAATTAGCTGCACAACTGCTTTTTGAGGGGAGAAATCAGATATAATTTTATTTTGAAATTCAACCAATTCTTTTACAAACCCAAAACCCCATTCTACTGCTTTTGCAAAATCTTCTTCCGAGATTTCTTTTGCTCCCGCTTCTAGCATATTAATATGATCTTTTGTGCCGGAGATAACAATATCGCAATCGCTTAATTCAAGTTCTTTTTTTAGGGGGTTTAGAATAAATTTGCCATCGCATCTTCCTACTCTAACTGCGGCAACAGGTCCATTCCATGGAATTTCTGAAAGAGATAGTGCAAGTGATGAAGCAAGTACTGCAGGGATATCAGGATCATTTTCTCCATCTATTGCAAGAGCTGTGACAACAAGTTGCACCTCATTTCTCATTCTATGATCAAAGCGTGGGCGGATTGTGCGGTCAATCATCCTCATGACAAGAATCGCTTCTTCGGATGGTCTTGTTTCGCGTTTAATAAATCTTGAACCAAGGATTTTTCCTGCAGCATAAAATTTCTCTTCATAGTCAACTGTAAGCGGAAAAAAATCCACCCCCTCTCGCGCTTGAGGGGACATTGTTGCGGTCGCAAATACCACAGTATCTCCGAGTCGGACCAATGCAGATCCAGATGCCTGTTCTGCCCAATTATTTAGTTCAACTCTGAAAGTTTTTCCTGAAATTGTATGGGAATAAGTTTTAGTTTTTAACTGAAGCATTTTTATTTAGTTTCAAGAAGAAATTTTTCCGGGTTCTCACCTAAATCTATAAAATCATCTGCCTCTTCTTTTAATTTTGAAGATGCGCTTTTTCCGAATGCCATTACCTCAACTTGTTTGCCATGTCCTTGGAGATATTCAAGTAGAGGAAGGAAATCTCCGTCTCCTGTAACCAGCACTATTGTATCTACTGAGGGAGAAAGACGAATTGCATCTACAGCCATTCCGACATCCCAGTCAGCTTTTTTTATGCCGCCAGGAAAAACCTGGATGTCTTTTATTCTTAACTCAATTCCGATATGCTTTAATGCTTCAAAAAAAGATGTTTCTCCCGGAGTGACTTCTGTTTTTACAACATAAGCAAAAGCACGGATAAGCTGACGCTTCCCAACTGCTTCTTTAAGCACATTTTTAAAATTAACCCTTGCTGCAAAAAGATTTTTTGCTGAATGGTAGAGATTTTGGACATCAATAAAAATAGCTATCCGTTGAGCTTTATGCTTGACAAGAGGCATATTATGCTAGTTTCAACCTTTTTACCAAGTTATTGTAGCGTTTGTTACTTTCTCTTTTTAACCAATTTAGAAGTCGTTTGCGTTGAATCACTTTTGACAACAATCCTCTTCTGGAATGAAGATCTTTGGGATGCTTCTTAAGATGCTCTTGAAGGCGGAAAATTTCTTCTGTAAGCACTGCAATCTGGACTTCTGCTGAGCCAGTATCACTTTCATGAAGACGGTATTTTGAGATTATTTTTTCTTTTTCTTTGACAGTAAGCATGCGGATTGATTCTATCCTATTTTTAGCTTCTATGCAACCCTGCTATCAGTATAAGTCCACAATATCATAATTTAGATATTTCAATATTTAGATATTTCAATGCTTTCGCAAAATCCAAGCCATGGCTTGGATTTTGCGAAACTATAGAGAAATCAAAAAAATTAAAATCAAATTCTCAAATCCCAAAACTTTCGCCTTATCCAAGCCATGGCTTAAATTGGGCGAAAATTTTAGTAGGCAATGTTCATTTAGCTTGAGATATTTGGAAAAGAATATAAAGTTCAGAATTTCACACGGTGCTTGTGAAATTATGCAGATTATAAAAATAAAATAAAAATATTAAAAGCAAAATAAGTACAAAACAAGAAGATTCAAAATTCTATATTCGCTCCATAATTGCGAATTGTAAGGATGGTTAGGAATATGGGCACTACAGGATTCGAACCTGTGACCTCTTCGATGTGAACGAAGCGCTCTACCGCTGAGCTAAGTGCCCTATCCGCTATCTTACAATTTTGTTAAGAAAAAAGCTATTATTTCAATTCTGCTTTTGCTCCTGCTTCTGTTAATTTCTTTACCAACTCCTCAGCCTCATCTTTTTTAAGATTTTCTTTTACTACTTTTGGCGCAGCCTCAACTAAATCCTTTGATTCCTTCAGCCCCAAACCAGTTGCTTCTCTTACAACCTTAATTACTTGAATTTTATTAGGTCCAGCATCCGTAAGCATTACGCCAAAAGCAGTTTTTTCCTCAGCTGCTGACTCTGGTTTGCTTCCTGAAACAGGCGAAGAGGCTGCGATCTGACTTGCACTAACTCCAAATTTTTCTTCAAGTGCCTTAATAAGCTCGGCAAGCTCCATTACGCTCAATTTTTCAATTTTTTCAATTATCTCATTAAGTTTTTCCATAAATATCTAACAAGAAATTTTTATGGGATGCTTTTATCTTTTCGACCTTTGAATTTCTCCCAAAACTCTAACAAAACCAACAATTGGCCAGCGCAATATTCCTACTAATTGACCCAAAAGCACTTCATAAGGAGGCAATTTAGCAATAAAAAGTGCAAGTCTCTCATCTATCATACCCATATCCGGAGAATATCCGCCAAGAATTTTTAAAGCTTCATTTTGACTAGAAAACTGCCAGACTGTTTTAAATGCTGAAGCTATATCCAAAGCATTAAACCATATCATTGCTATTCCTCCTGGCCTGGTTAAGATTTCTTGAGGCATCATTTCTTTAAGCCCCATTGCAGCAAGTGTTTTTTTGACAATTTTCACATTGCCTCCTGCTGCCTTTACTATCTTTCGAAACTCAGTCATATCTTTAGTTTTTAGTCCAAGAAAATCAGCAAAGACAATAGCTGAAGCATTCTTTGCAGCTTCAGAAACTATATTCACTATTTCTTCTTTTTTCTTTCTGGATAATGCCATAATAAAAAAGTCCACGTTTCCGCAGACTAATGCCAAAGATATCCAGATGTTTTCCCTCAGCTTTCCTATTTGGCGCTGGCCGGATATTGTTCCGGTCGATGGGCTCGCTATTGCGAATTAATCTATTCAGAACCCATTGTCTACGGAAAACAATAAAATCATAGAAAATTTTATTTTGCTTGTCAATTGTCAGAATAGTTCTTGTTGGACCTCTTTGTCTTGAGCGATTTCTTCTCCAAAAATTTTTATTATTCCGTATTCTCCATCATATCCTGGATTGATCTTAATTTTACCTTCCCTTACCCTTGCCACTCCTTCTGCAATACGGCTATCAGAAAGTTGAGCAATTTTGTCAAGTTCACCTTCCAAAAGAAGCGGCAATTCTCCACCCATACTAGCACATAGCTTGTAATATAGATCGTATACTTTCTTGGTTTTTGACTCTACCCCAAGTGCTTCAGCAATAATTTCATCCAGAGGAACAAGGCTTCTAAAGGGTATTGCAGATTTAGGAACATATCCTATAGGTCTATCAGCCAACTCTTCAACTCTAGAAAGAACCCCTATCGTAACTGCTTTTGCGCAAACAGGACATTTTCCTTTATATTTCCTGGTTTCTTCTGGAGAAAGTCGGACTGCGCAAGTTCTATGCCCATCATAATGATATTTTCCTTCTTCGGGATAAAACTCTATTGTAAAAAGGAATTTTGTTGGATCTTTTGTTCTAATGGCCTCAACAATTCCTTGATAAGAAAGTTCAGTATCAAAAACATTTGCTTCTCTGCCAATCCTTTCAAGCGAATGGGAATCAGAATTTGAGACCAGGGCAATATTATCAAGTTGGGATAATCTCCAGTTCATTGGAGGGTCGCTGCTTAGTCCTGTTTCAATTGCATAAATATAAGGAGTTAGTTCATCAAAGCATTCTGCAAGTGAATCAAATCCTGACATAGAACCAAATACAGAAAACCAGGGAGTCCAAGCATGAGCAGGAATTACCATACAATTTTGGTCTGCTTCAAGTACTATTTTCAATAATTCCTTTGAATCAATGCCCAAAATTGGTCTCCCATCTGATTTTAAATTTCCAACCCAGGAAAGCTTTGTATTAATTTTCTCAACTGCTTCAAAACTAGGAGCCCAGATCAAAAGATGAACCCTGCGCATCTTTCCTCCTTTGCTATAAATATGGCTTGTTTCTGCAGTCAACATAAAACGAGTGGGGTCTTTTTCGGGGTCTTCTTTCCAAATAAAAAGTCCTGGTTCTGCAGGTTTCAATTTTGATTTAAGTTCTGCAAACCAGGCAGGGTGCGTAAAGTCTCCTGTACCCAATACCTTAATGCCCTTAATCTTGGCCCATCTGGCAAGTTCCTCAATCACCATTTTTGAGGAAGTTGCGCGCGAATATTTAGAATGAATCTGAAGATCAGCAATAAATCTCATAAAGCTATAGTAGCAAAAATCCCGCAGCAATGGAAATTCTATGCTGCTTTTTCAGTCTAATATTTGAAATTTTAAACCGGATGCTCTTCTTCTCCGATCACCTGTCTGTAAAGCGCAAAAATTCTTGACAGGCTATCTACTACATTATGATTTGAAGCAATTTCTATGCTCTTTTTTGAGAATCTTTTAGCAAGATCTTTATTTTTTAGAATCTCAACTACTGCATTGGAAAAACCCTCTGCATCATAGGGGCCGACCAAAAATCCATTCTCTCCTTCATGAACGAGTTCTGGCAATGCTCCTGCATTTGCAGCCACCACCGGAAGTCCTGTTGCCATTCCTTCCAAAGTAGTAATTGATTGAGTTTCAATTGGCGATGCGGTCCAGAGAACATCACTTAATTGGTAAAACTTTGGCAAAGCAGGATCCTCATGGGCAATGAATCCTACAAAATGAACATTTGATTCTAAAGAATACTTCTTGACCCAAGCCTGCAGTCGCCTTTTTTCAGTGCCTTCACCAACAAAGAAAAATTGAGTATCTGATAATTTTTTAAGAACTTTAGGAATTGCCTTGGCAAGCGTCCAGATATTTTTGTCTTTATCCAATCTTCCTGTATAAAGCACGGTATTTTCGCGCTTTCTTATTCCAAAACGTTCTTCAAATTCTTTTAATTCTTTGCTAAGTTTTGTAGCCTCAAGGGGTTTAAATCTATCAAGTTCTGTTCCATTTGATACTGCAACAATTGGAATTTTTACTCCCCAACTAGAAAGACTTCTTTTTGTAAATTCGGTTGGAGTAATAACTAATTGGCATTTATTGTAATGGCTATGAGTAAAATGAATCACAAAAAATTTTGCAAGCGGACGAATAAATCTTGGCTTAAGATAAGATAGTGCATATTCCATTGAGAAATGGTGATGTGCAATTATCGGAATATTTAACAATCTTGATTCTTTGCGAATCATCTGGCACAAAGGCCCGGGATCTTGTAGATGAACAATATCGGGAAGAAACTCTTTAATAATCCTCCTAATTTCTTTTTTATTCCAGGGATAGCTGATTCTAAGATCCTTTCTAAAAGGATTCTTCCAGCCAGGCAATCTTCTAATAAGAAAATCAGCAGGGTCTTTTTCTTCAAGGGGCAAATCCAAAGGAGAAGTGGTCAAAATCTCAACCCTATGACGCTGACCTGTCAGAAAAGTGGCAAGTCTTTTTGTAAAGATAACTACTCCGGAGATATTGGGTAAATATGATTCAAGGCCCAAAAGAATTTTCATGCCTTTATTTATTCTAACTGTTGCAACAAGAAATTCGAAGTGCTATTATTTAATTTTGGCAATATGGAAAATGCACTTTTTATCTCAATTGCTATTCCTCTGGCTGCAATTTTATTTGTAGCCTGGCTAGTATTCTGGATACTTTCAAAAGATCAGGGTACTGACAAAATGCGACAGGTCTCTGAGGCAATTCGCGAAGGCGCAGCTGCATTTCTTAACAGGCAGTATCAGACCATTGGGATTATAAGTATCGCGGCAGCTTTTGGGCTTTGGGCAGCCTATTATTTTTCAGGAAATCCAAAAACAGGATGGCAGACTGCCTTGGCTTTTCTTTTAGGAGCTGCTTCATCTGCAATCTCGGGAATAGTCGGAATGTCCATTGCTGTTCGTACCAATTCGCGCTCTGCATTTGCTGCAAAAAAAAGTTTCTCTGAGGCACTAACAATTGCTTTAAGAGGAGGTGCGGTTTCAGGAATAACTATAGTAGCGCTTGCCTTGTTGGGAATAGCGGGGCTTTTTTTGATATACTCCCTTGCAGGATATGAAGCTACAAAAATACCGTTACTAATAGTAGGATATGGCTTTGGTGCATCGCTAGTTGCGCTTTTTGCCCAGCTTGGCGGCGGAATCTATACTAAAGCAGCAGATGTGGGGGCGGATCTTGTTGGAAAAATTGAACAAGGAATTCCGGAAGATGATCCGAGAAATCCTGCAGTAGTTGCAGATCTTGTCGGTGATAATGTAGGAGATTGTGCAGGAAGAGGAGCAGATCTTTTTGAATCTACAGCAGCAGAAAATATCGGTGCAATGATTCTTGGGGTAGTGCTTTACCCATATTTTGGAATTTCTGGAATACTATTTCCGTTAGTAATTTGCGCTTTTGGACTAATTGCTTCAATAATTGGGGTGCTTGTTGCCTGGAGCAGAGAAGAAGACGAACCAATGGCAGCGCTGAATCGAGGTTATTTTGTCACAGCTTTCTTAGCAGCTATTGCCTTCTATTTTGTAACTCAAAAAATGCTCGGAAATATCTGGTTTTTCTGGGCAGGACTTATAGGAATTGCAACCTCGATTGTTTTTATTTATATAACCCAATACTATACCGAAGCCAAATTCCGACCGGTAAAAGAAATCGCAGAAGCCTCCGAGACCGGGCATGCAACCAATATCATTTCCGGATATTCGGTTGGGCTGGAATCAACCGGCCTGACAGTACTTGCAATCTCGGCTGCGCTGCTTAGCGCATATAAACTCGGGGTGCTTTCTGGAATTCCGCAGGGAGGGCTTTACGGCACGGCAGTAGCCACGATGGGAATGCTAGCCAGCGCCGCATATATCTTGGCAATGGATACTTTTGGTCCAATCGTGGATAATGGCGCAGGAGTTGTTGAAATGGCAGGAGAATCAGGAGAAATGCGTGAAGTAATGGATAAACTTGATGCTGCAGGAAATACTACTAAAGCACTTACTAAAGGTTATGCGATTGGATCAGCAGCATTGGCAGCATTTCTTTTATTTACCGCCTATCTCGAGGAAGCTCATATTAGTGTTGTTGATCTTGCCAAAATAGAAGTATTTATAGGAGCCCTTATAGGAGCTGCATTGGTATTTATGTTTTCGTCTCTTGCTATTCGGGCTGTTGGTAAAGCGGCATATTCAATTATCAATGAGGTTAGAAAACAGTTCAGAGAGCATCCCGGAATTATGGAAGGAAAAGAAAAACCGGATTATTCCAAAGCAGTTGATATCACAACAAGGGGAGCGCTTAGAGAAATGGTGGCACCGGGTTTACTTGCAGTTATAGTTCCGATTGCTGTCGGGGTTATGCTTAAAGCCGAAGCAACTGCAGGACTTTTGATGGTAGGAACAATAGCAGGAATTTTAATGGCGGCACTTATGAATAACGGCGGTGCAGCCTGGGACAATGCAAAAAAATGGATTGAAGCAGGAAATCTTGGTGGAAAAGGATCTCCAACCCACCAAGCATCGGTTACTGGAGATACGGTTGGAGACCCATTCAAAGACACTGCAGGACCGTCTCTGCATGTGCTAATCAAACTTCTATCAACACTAACTCTTGCCCTGGCGCAGTTATTCCGATAATAATTGTACTTTGCATCCTGCCTTCTCTTGCAGCTATTTTAGCACACTAACTTTGTTGCGGAGTTTGAGCTTTGGTTTTTTTCGATGCTCCTGCACCAAGCACGGGAGCCAACATTGTCATCAATTCGTTGTACTGCGCTCTGGTTGGCAAAATCCCAGAAAGTAAAATTCTTGTGGGCGGTAGTGGACTCGAACCACTGACCTTCACAATGTCAATGTGACGCTCTAACCAACTGAGCTAACCGCCCTCATTATTTTTATCTTAATATAAAAACCATCAGAACTACAAGATTATGCATCCAAAATATCAACCTAATTTAATGTAATCAGATTATATCAAATTTTAAACCAATACCTGCATAATATAACAACATTCTGATTCTTCAGTTTCGCCTAATCCAAGCCATGGCTTCAATTGTGCGAAAGTTCATGCTTTAAATTAATTTTCACCAAAACCATTCGCCTAATCAAAGCCATCGCCTTAAATAGGCGAAAGTTTTTTTTGTTAAATTAATAAATTAATTGTTAACTTAACTACTTTCGCCTAATTTAGGTCATGGCTTGGATTGCGCGAAAGTTTGATTTGGGACAATCGCATTACTTCAATCTGGCACAATAGGATTGTGCCAGATTATTTTATAAATTGCTTTGATTTCAGATTCAGAAAGGGGCAATATTGTAAACTTATAGGAGTAGATTTCTCACTTGATTTAATTACTTTCTTGTATTAACCAATTAAAATAGTCTTTATTGACATTTTTTATCTCAATCTGTCCGATGAATGGGATGGTATAGCTATGCATTTTTCTTACCTCCTTTTCAATTTTTGAATAATTTTTCTTTAAAGTTTTAACAATTAAAACTGCCTCCTTGTCTTCTATAATCTTGCCTTTCCACCAGTAAATAGACTCAATCGGAAAGATATTAATGCAACCTGCTAATCTTTTCTCAACTAAATACTTCCCAATCTTTTTTGCTTCTTTTTTATTTTTGCAAGTAATATAAATAAAGAACATTCTTTTTTATTTATTATTCTTTTGCGCCAGTCTCAAATGAAGTTTCTCTTTGTTTTTCCTTAACTTTCATTTTAAAATTAAAAACTTAAAATTCTTTTACGCGACTTTAAAGCAAAAAAGAATAAAATTAAAGTAAAAATAAAATAAAAAAACATTATTTCAAGATATGAATAAGGTAGAGATGGAATTCTACCCAAACCAAGAGTAAATAACCAAGAAGATAAAGAAATTGTACCACTTAATAAAAGTAAAGTGGAATTTTTAACAAAATCTTCTGATTTTGCAAAATTAAGTTGAAGGTTTCTTGCTAATAAAGGTATATGCTTAAAATGAAACAATAAACCATTTAAAACAAGAATCAGAACAATTGTCATTTTAGCTAAAAATTTGGTTGAATTATGGTATTTCTCAGGGTTTTGTAAATATAGAAAGGTTCCAGAAGCAAAAAGAATTAAAAGACCAACCCAAACCATTTTTGCTCCTAATTTTAAAAATCTCAATTCTGTGGTTGTGATTCTTGTATCTTTAATAACAGTATAAAACATATAATGACTCATAATCGCTCCACCCATTCCAAGCACTGTTCCAAAAAGATGAATTATTGGTATTATTGGGATGGTCATTTTAATTAATTTTTATTTTAATACATTTCCCAGCAGTGCAGCTGAGGCTTTAGCTAAAATTGGATGGGTTTCATTTTGATCATAAGCTAACGCAGGCGCAGCTATTAAAGAGGTTGCTGCTAATGTTATTAATAATCTGCAGGAGTAGAGTTTTATAACCAGAACTCGTCTAATTTCCATAAGTTATTATTTTTATTCTTCTCTACATGAAAAGCAGCAAGAAGGCTTGGTTCACCTGGTTTATAATCGATGGCACGAATGTTAATGAAATAATCTCCCATTTGCTGTTTCTCATATTCGATATGTGCAGTCTTTCCCGAAAGATCGTTATACATTTCCCACCAGTTATTGTTATTTCTAATTTCAGTTAATGCTATTCTTATCTCCTCCTGCTTCTCAGATGTAAAATATTTTACTGCCAGATCAATATCTTGTTTTTCAAGAGCTTTAACAAAGAGTTCAT
>FWWL01002004.1_pt1 | contig 44996 bp, 40 predicted proteins | sample 2228331 | NCBI WGS metagenome assembly FWWL01 (sample SAMEA103939775, study PRJEB20133) | metagenome | reverse complement strand
CACCGGCTCACCACCATTCAAAGCGCTGACCGCATCCTGGTGCTCGAGCGCGGCCGCCTGGTGCAAGCAGGGCGACACGAAGCGCTGGTGCTGCGAGGCGGCGCCTATGCACGGCTCTTTGCCGCATGGGAGCGGGGGTGAAATGCCCGACCCCCTGACGCTTGCCCTGGCCCCGGCGATCCCGCGCTGGCGCGCCACCGCGCAGGCACACGGAGCACCGCAACACCCCGTCTGGGTACTCACCAGCGGTGAAGCCGGCATGCGCGCGCAGGCGCTGGGACTGGCGGAGCGGCTGGAACTGCCGTACCTGGAATTCGCCGCTGACCTGGCCGCGCCGTGGCGCTGGCTACCGGCGCCTTGGTGCGCCGAGGCTTGGCGCTTTGCCGACCCACCTCTTTGCGCGGAGGAAGAAAGCGCGCTGGTCACTGCCTTATGGCAGCGCTGGCAACAACGCGCGCGTACGCCCGTGTCTGTGGCGTTGCCGGCAGCGGCTGACGCGCTGGAACTGCCACCGCTGCAGCCCCTTTTGCAGGCAAACGCCCTTGCTGTCGCACCGCTCGCGCCGGCGCTCCTCATCGCCTGCGGCCGGCGCGTGCAAGCGGTCGCCCTGTGGCTGCGCGAGCAGCTTCCCTCGCGCCCCCCCATCCTGTACGTACAAGACCCGCGGCTCGCGCCGTCGCACTTTGACTGGGTCATCGCGCCGCAACACGACCCGGTACGCGGCGCCAACGTCGTGCTTACCCCCACAGCCTTACACCGCATCACCGCAGCGCGTCTGGCGGCGGCGCGCGCCCATTGGCTCCCCCGTTGGAAACATTTGCCCCGTCCGTGGTGGGGGCTCATCGTCGGTGGGCCCAGCCGCTCGGTGCGCTGGAGCGAGGCCACCGCGCACACGGCGATCGCAGCGTTTCTCGATCGCGCTGCCGCCGCTGGCGCCACGGTGCTGGCCACCACCTCACGTCGCACGCCCGCCGCCACCCGCGCTTGGCTCAAAGCGCACCTGCCGGATGCCTACTGTGGCGAGGGCGAGAATCCCTACCTGGGCATTTTGGCTTGCACTGAGCATCGCGCGGTCACGAGCGACTCCGTCTCGATGCTTTCCGAAACGCTGGCCGCCCCCGGAACCAGCGAGCGATTGGAGGTGGGACGATATCGAGCGCGATTGCAGCGCTTTCATGCCGCCTTTGACGCCGCGCTTCGACTCCAACGCGGCACAAGCTAAGAGGGCGCTTACGTTGCCCCGATTCTCCTGATACCATGAGACTCAGCGATCTGTCGAGACACTTACTGGAGGGAGCTGCGCGCCGGCCGGGCGCTGGTCCGAGCGGTGCGGGAACCTGACCGGATAATGCCGTTTCTAATTATTGCGTCATTTACTGGGTGTTTCCATGGCCAACACAAGCTTTCCACATGCTGGCATGGCTGTTGTTATCGGCGCAAGCGGTGGCATCGGCAGTGCGCTGGAACGCGCTTTGCAGTCCCGTGGCGACTTTACCGAAACGATCGCGCTGTCGCGCCGCTCTGACCCGGCGCTGGAACTGACGGATGAAGCAAGCATTGCGCACGCCGCGCAGTGGGTGCAGTCGCGCGCTCAGCCCCTTCGCCTGGTCATCCTCGCCACCGGCTTTTTGCACGGTCGCGGCTGGATGCCTGAAAAGTCGCTGCGGCAGATCGACGCCCAGCACATGGCCTATTCCTTCGCGGTCAACGCCATCGGTCCGGCCTTGGTAATGAAACACTTCCTGCCGCTGTTGCCTAAAAGCGGCAAATCGGTGTTTGCCGTCCTTTCGGCGCACGTAGGCAGCATTACCGACAACACCCTAGGCGGATGGTACAGTCACCGCGCCGCCAAAGCAGCGCTCAACCAGCTCGTGCGCACCGCTGCGATCGAGTTGGCACGACAAAAGCCAGAAGCGATCTGCGTCGCCCTGCATCCTGGAACCGTGGCCACTGCCCTCTCGGCGCCGTTTTCTAGTCTCAGCGCCCAAGCGCAACCCCCAGACACCGCAGCCCAGCGACTTTTGGCACTCATCGACACGTTGCAGCCAGCGATGAGTGGCGGTTTTTACGATCCGGACGGCAAAGCCATTCCCTGGTAGCCGTCTTACTCGTGGCAGCAGCGCAGGCCTGACCATGGCAGCACCTTCGACAATCACCCTTTCCTTCGGCATGGGTTGCTTTTGGGGCGCGCAACAGCGCCTGCGCTGCGTACCCGGCGTGCTGGCCACGGAAGTTGGCTACGCCGGTGGCGACGACCCAGCCCCCACCTACGAGCGCGTGCTGGCGTTCGAGCAACTGCTGGCCAATGGCCGCGCGCATGGGCGCAATCACGCCGAGGTGGTGCAAGTCACGTTCGATGTCCCGGCATTGCCCCAAGTGCTCGCGGCGTTTTGGGAAGGGCACGACCCGCGTCAGCGCCACCGTCAGGGCAACGACATCGGCAGCAACTACCGCAGCGCCATCTTTTACCCGGAAGGCGAAGCTGGTCCTGAACTCATCTCGGCGCTGATCGCCAGCCGCGCCCGTTACGCCTGGGCACTGTGGCTAGCCGCGGGGGGGCAGCCAGATTTTCCGGCTCCCTGCACGGAAATCGCGCCGCTGCGCCACTATACGCCGGCCGAAGCGTACCATCAGGACTACCTCATCAAAAACCCCTTCGGCTACTGCGGTCACGGCGGCTGCGGCGTCGCGTATGACCCCGCCCTACCGCTCCCTTCGGCCGAAGCAACCGCCTTTTGGCGCTGGCTGGGGCAGGCGGTGCTCACGCCTGAGGCGCAACACATCGCTTTCGCGCTTGGCACCGAGCGGCCTTTCAGCAGTTGCCTACTGGATGAGAAGCGACACGGCGCGTTTCTCGATCCCTTGTCCGGAGCCAGGCTGTTTGGCAGCACCCACAAGTTCGACAGCGGCACCGGTTGGCCAAGCTTTGCCGCCGCCGAAGCCGGCTCGGTCACCGAGCACCTTGATCTCTCCTACGGCATGCGCCGCATCGAGATCCGCAGCGCCAGTAGCGGCATTCATCTCGGGCACGTCTTCGACGATGGCCCCCCGCCCACTGGCCGGCGCTATTGCCTCAACGGCGCGGTGCTGGTGTTCGTGCCAATGCCGCAGGCAGAGTAATCCTTCTTTGGTCTGTCCTCACCTCCGGCGACGTACGCCCCGTCGCAGGCATTTTTCCTTCTTGTCTTCATCACCAGCTTCCTTCTAGCGAGCAAGTGCCCGCACACCACTTTTCTGCCCATCACTGCCAAAATGGCAGTGCAGGATGTCAAAATCGACACCAAAGATTGACCATTATCAAAATGTAACTTATTTATTTCGTTCTCCCATTTTATATTTTTCGCAATCTCTCATCTAGGCACGAATCTTGCTATCAGAACAGCGTTATGGTACTGCAGAACATCTGGGAAACCTTATGGAATATATAAAAATTAGTTTATTCTGATCAAACATTAAGACTTCTCGACTCACTGTCTGGTTTTACGGTTCCCCCAAAAGGAGACAACGCATGGAAACGATCGGGCTTTACCCTGTCTGGCTCGATCCCAACCTCGGTAGCGGTTGGGTGATCGGTGTCATCGCCACTGTTCACGTTCTGTTTTCCCACACCTCGGTTGGTGGCGCCATCTTTTTCGCCTGGCTCGCCCATCATGCCTACCGGCACAACAAACCCGAGCTGCTGAGCTTCATCAAACGCTACGGCATGTTCCTGCTGGTGTTCAGCTATGTGCTGGGCTCGATCACCGGCCCAGGAATCTGGTACTCCACCACGGTAGGCAGCCCGCGTGGCATTTCTTCCCTCATCCACAACTTCGTGTGGTGGTGGGCTACCGAATGGGTGTTCTTCGTCACCGAACTGGTGGGTATTTACCTGCTCGTGTATCTGGTGGGCAAAGTCGATCTGCGCACCCACACCCGCCTAGCGTGGATCTTCGGTTTGGCCTCTTACGCCACGATGATGATCATCGTCGGCATCCTCAGCTTCATGATGTGGCCGGGTAAAGCCGAATGGGCGACTGAAGGCAGTTCGCTGGCGGCGTTCTTCGGCGCCAACACCTTTGCGCACCTGGCGATGCGCACCGCCTTCATGATGACGATCACCGCGGTGGTTGGCGGCATCATGGCCGCCGGTCTCAAGGACGCGGAGCTCAAACGCTTCATTCTGCGCCGACTGGCCGTCGTCGGGTCAACCGGGGCGATCATCGGCAGCCTCTTGCTGCAGTGGTACCTGAACACGCTGCCTGAAACTGCGTTCGTCATTCTGGAAAATCGCCTGCCCTCGACCTTCCTGCCGGCGATGATCGCCGCCGTGGGCATCGCCGTGCTGTACTTCCTCTATACTGCCGCACAGCCGCATCGCCTCACCCCGGCCGTCGCTGCAGTGATGACGGTGGTCATCACCGTTGCCGGCCTGTGGCCGGAAGAAGTGGCCCGCGAGTCGTTGCGCAAACCGTATGTCGCGGGTCAATTCGTCTATTCCAACCAAGTGGTTGGCCAAGACGTCCCGGCGCTGGGTATTCGTTCCGAACTCCCCAAAATCGAAGCGCACGGCTTTCTGAAAACCCTGGCGTTCCTGCCCGAGAACCTGCGCACGATTACCGACGAGAACCGCGTCGAAGTGGGCCGGGTACTGGCACTCAATGCTTGTGCCAACTGCCATTCGCTCACCAGCTCCGGCATCCGCCCCTTGCAGCGTTATTTTGCCGGTCGTTTCGATGAAGCCCAAGTGGCGGATTACCTCAGGGCAGCGCTGAGTACCGGCTACACCCTCTACATGCCCGAGATCCCGCTCAAAGACGACGAAGCGCGGGCTCTGGCCGCGTACCTCGTCCGGACGCAAACCCCCACCGTGCATCGTGCCGAACAAACGCCCACGGTGACGGTTGCCATTCGTCAGGAGTAAGTCATGACCCCAGAAATGCTCTATGCTCTTCGCGATCAGGCCGGCGTGCCGGCCCACCCGATCATTTTTTTGGTGTTGGGCGTGCTGACCTTCGCGCTGCACATCGCCGCGGTGCAACTGATGCTGGGCGCCTCGGCGCTGGTGCTGCGCGGCGCCTTTGCCGCCGAGGCACACTGGCGACGCCTGGCCAGCGCGATGCTCATGACCGCCAAAGTCAGCGTCTCCGTGGCGATCGTGCTCGGCGTGGCGCCGCTGCTGTTCGTGCAAGTGATCTACGATCCCTTCTGGTACGTCTCCAACACGCTTTCCGCGTGGTGGGTCATCGGGTTCATCATCATTTTGATCGCCGCCTATCTGGCCATGTACGCGTTTTACTTCACCAACCACGACTTCACCGCCCACTCGGGTAAAGGCGGCGTGTGGATGGTCGCGTCCGTGGCGCTGATGCTGCTGGTGGGCTTCATCATGCACAGCCTGACCAACCAGATGCTCGTGCCGGAGCAGTGGATGGGCTGGTACGCCCCCAACGGCACGATCGACCCCAACGGCAAGGCCTTACATTACTGGAACCTGCCGCGTTTCCTGTTCTTCATCGCGCTATCCGCACCCGTCACTGGCGCATGGCTGCTGGCCTATCGCCGGTATCTGCAAGGTGCCAACGAACCTGACCGCGCCTACCTCGACTTCCTGCGCCGGTTGGGACTGACCTGGCTGACACTGGGCGGTATCGTGGCCTTGGGCTTCGCCGCTTGGTGGTTGCTGACTCTGCCCAGCACGATGCAATGGTTCGCCGCGAGCCTCTGGCCGTGGGTGGCGCTGGTGGCACTGCTGGCAGCGGTTGGTTTTCCGCGCCTCCTCGGAGAACGGCTCGATCAAGGGATCTGGGGTTACACCGTGTTCGGCGTCGGTGCCGTCGCGCTCATCGTCGTGGCCGCGGCACGCGAAGCGCTGCGTTACGGCACTTTGCTGGGCGCGCATGGATACGACCCCTTGGACTACAAGATCAACATGGATTGGTTCAGCACCGGGTTGTTCTTTGGCACGTTCGCGGTGATCTTTGGCACTGCCTTGGCGTACCTGCTCGTCGTGGCCTGGCAAGCCGGTCAGCACCGCGGCAACGAACCTTACACCCCCTCACCCGCCATTTCGCGGCTCGGCCAATGGGGCATCGCGGCCTTGGCGTTGTGGACGGTCATGTACTTCACCGTTGGGCTCGTCACTTGGCTGAGCTGAGCAAAGGAGACTTCTCGATGCAAGCACTGGTTCTTCCGATCGTTGGGCACTGCAAGCGGCTGGGATGGGTCGCAGCAGTGGCAAGCCTGGCGCTGGTCGCGCCCGCGCCAAATGCCGCCAACCTGCCCAAAGCGCCCGAAATCGAGCGGGGCGACACGATGGCACACACCTGTGCCGCCTGCCACGGCACCAACGGCGTGCTCGGCGATGAAGCGTTCAAGCCGCTCGCGGGCATGCCGGTAGAGCAATTCGTCAAAGCCATGATCGATTTTCGCGAGGGCAAACGTCCGGCCACCTTGATGCAGCATGTGGCGCGAGGCTTTTCCGACGCCGAGATCCGGCGCATGGCAGAGTTTTTCGCGGCTCAAACGCCGTTGCCCGTGGATAAAATCGTGACAGGAGAAGCGCGATGAAATGGACGCGTCGTCAATGGCTTCAATCCCTGGCCGTCATGGCCGGCAGCGCCGCTTTACCCGGTCTGTCTTGGGCAAAAGAGCAAGCGCATATCGTCGTTGCCGGCGGCGGCGTGGGCGGTGCAACCACCGCCAAATACCTCAAGCTCTTCAATCCTAACCTCAAGGTCACCCTCATCAACAAGGACCCTTTCTACGTTCGACCCTACGGGTCCTCGGAGGTGCTGACCAACCACATCACGATGGACGATCTCGTCGTACGCTATGACACCCTGCGCGACAAATATGGCATCGAGATCGTTATTGACACCGTCACCGGGCTGGAGGCAGAAAAAAAACGCCTGTTGTTGGCACAACGCGGAGCCATCTCCTATGACCGTCTCGTCGTGGCTCCTGGGATCGAACTGATGTACGACAAGATTCCCGGCTACAGCGAAGAAGTCGCCACTACCCGCATTCCCTGCGGCTGGATCCCGGGGCAGCAAACCGCGCTGCTGGCCAAACAACTGCAAAGCATGCGTCCTGGCGGCGTGTTTGTGATCGTCGCACCCCCCAACCCCTACCGTTGCCCGCCGGGACCTTACGAGCGCGCTGCCTTGATGGCTGAGTGGTTCCAAAAACACAACCCCACAGCCAAAGTCATCATCACCGATCCCAAAAACGACTTCGTCCCCGGCGACACCATGCTGCTGGCGTGGAACCGACGCTATGGTTACAACCCACCGGAGGAAGTCGTCAAACGCATCGAAGCCGAGGGGGTCACCGTCACCCGCCACAGCAGCGGCATGCTCGAATGGGTGCGGGACAAAGACGGTGGCAGCATCATCAGCGTCGACCCAGTCACGATGACCGTCGACACCGTGGGCGGCAAAATCCAAGCCGATGTCATCAACATCGTCCCACCGATGCGCGCCGGTCGCATGGCGCAGCGCGTGGGGGTCGCGGACAGCAGCGGTTTTTGTCCCATCGACCGCAAGACGTTCCGCTCTGCATTGATCCCAGACGTCTATGTCGTCGGGGATGCCACGATCGCTGACATGATGCCCAAGAGCGGCTTTTCTGCCAACACTCAGGCCAAGGTTGTGGCCCGCGCGATCGTCGAAGAGCTGGCTGGTCGCCCGGCGCCTGAGCCACTGTTCGAGAACACCTGTTACGCGCTCGCAGCGAGCGACTACGGGCTGTTCGTCGCCGACGTGTTCAAGGTCTTGGACAACAAAATCGTGCGCGTCAATGGGCCCCGATATCTGCCCATGAACGCCTCGCCGGCGCAAATCAAAGTCGGCGCTCGGTATCAGCAGGCGTGGCTGCGCACGTTCACTCAAGACTGCTTTGCCTGAGGGAGAAGCGCGATGAAACGACTCTCTTCACCTTTGTCTGCCCTGGTGGCTTGTTGCGCGCTCGCTGTGTTCCCCTTTACCGCCACTGCCGGCGAGCATGAGCAGACGGCTCATGCCGCCATGTCCCTTCCTGAACTGAAGCAGGCGTTGGCCTCCTTGCCGGCTGGCGATCCGACTCGGGGAGCCACCGTCCATCGCGAGCTGTTCTGTGCTTCCTGTCATGGTGAGCGCGGTGAAGCCTTGACGCAAAACTGGCCGGCCTTGGCAGGGCAACGCGCGGCCTACACCGCCAAGATGCTGCTCGATTATCAACAGGGGCGTCGGCAGGCCAACGAGGGTTCCAAACTCATGCAAGCCATTGCCGAGATGATGACCCCGCATCAGATCGCCGATGTTGCCGCGTTTTATGCCGCGCAGAGCCCGGCTCCTGTACCTTCCGCAACCAACATCGCCGTCACCGCCGAACAGCGGCAGGCCGCCGAGCGACTGGTACGGCACGGCGACCCCAGCCGTTTGATCACACCTTGCGCCAGCTGCCACGGTGTGCGCGGTCAGGGAGGATTGAAGAAACAAGAGGTGCCGGCGCTGGCAGGACAAAACCCACCATATTTTCTTCGCATGCTGTGGGAATACCACTTGGCCAAACGGAGCAACGACGTCGAGAAAAGCATGCGCGTTTTCGCGCAGCCCCTGACGCCGGAGGAAATGCAAGCGTTGGCGGTGTATTACGCCAACCTGCCCAGCAAAGGACGGTAACCGCACCCGTCGCGGCACCTCACCCTGCCGCGACGGCATTCATCCCGTGCTCTTTCACCCACGTCATGCGGCACGCGCGCCCGCATGACGTGTTTTCATGCCCTGGCTGTGAGCCTAGGCAGTGAGGAATAATGCCTCGTACTGTTCAGCCTTTGAGCAAAGCTCCCCCGGCGTCACGCACGCGCACCTCCACGGGAAATCCCTGCTTGACGCTCATCGAGACGGTGCAAAACTCCTCGAACTGCGCCAGAATCCGATCCAGATGCTGGTATGCGGCCGCGGGTTGCGGTAGCGTGATGTCTACCTCGATGCGCTCAAAACGCAGCCGCCCGGCTTCGTTGCGCCCGATCGTCCCTTTGGCTTGCGCCGACAGCGCGCCAGGTTCATTTTTGAACTTAGTGAGCGCAAAGGTCAGGCTCGCGCACAGACAATTGGCCACTGCCGCCACCAGCAACTGCCCCGGCGTCGGTCCAACGCCCTGCCCCAGCGGCGGCGTTTCATCAACAAGGAGCACAGGCAGGTCGTCGCCAAATGAAATGTCGAACTGATAACCTTGCCGGCGCTGTAGACGTACACTGGGTTCGGCCATGACAAACTCCTCATCAAACGCCCACGCAATCCATGATGACGCTCACCCTCGGATCCGCACGCCGGGAACCCGGCATGATGGGCCAGACACTTCTTGAATTGCTCCGCTCTCACCCAAGGCATCACACCGGAAAGACCAGCGGTTCGCCCATGCCACGCTCGACTGGCTCATGGCACCACCATCGCTCCAGGCATCACGCCGGAAACACGCCGGTGGACAAATAGCGGTCTCCACGGTCGCAGACGATGAAGGCGATCACTGCGTTCTCGAGCTCCGCAGCGACGCGCAGCGCCACCGCCAACGCGCCGCCCGAGGAAATGCCGGCGAAAATCCCTTCCACGCGCGCGAGCTGCCGCGCCATTTCCTCCGCTTCCGCTTGCGAGACGGACTCGAGGCGATCCACGCGCGCGGGATCGTAGATCTTGGGCAGATACTCTGGTGGCCACTTGCGGATGCCCGGGATCTGCGCCCCTTCTTCCGGCTGGCAACCGATGATCTGGATCGCCGGGTTGCGCTCCTTGAGGTAGCGCGAGGTGCCCATGATCGTGCCGGTGGTACCCATGCTGGAGACAAAATGCGTCAATCGACCACCCGTTTGCTCCCAAAGCTCCGGCCCCGTACCGGTGTAGTGCGCCAGAGGGTTGTCGGGGTTGGCGAACTGATCGAGAATGATGCCTTTGCCTTGCCGCTGCATCTCTTCCGCGACGTCACGCGCCAGTTCCATTCCCCCATCCTTGGGGGTCAGAACCAGCTCGGCGCCAAAGGCTTTCATCGTCTGGCGCCGCTCCACGCTCTGATTTTCCGGCATCACCAGGATCAGGCGATAGCCACGGATCGCCGCGGCCATCGCCAGGGCAATGCCCGTATTGCCGCTGGTGGCTTCGATCAGCGTATCGCCGGGCTTGATGCGCCCGCGCGCTTCTGCCTGCCGAATCATCGACAGCGCCGGACGATCTTTGACCGAACCGGCGGGGTTGTTGCCCTCCAGTTTGGCCAATAACACATTGTTCTTGCCCGCCGTCAAGCGCTGCAAGCGCACGAGCGGCGTTTTGCCCACATAATCCTCGATGGTCGGAAACGACTTCCAGTCATCCATCGCCGTATCCCCTGTATGATATGGGCGAATCATACCGCAGCCTCAAGCGGATGCACTGAGTTCCCGGATGGGAGGGAAGGTTTCCCAGCCACCACAGGCCGGACAGTGCCAGTGATGACGGCGCGCGGCGAAACCACACTGGCGGCAACGGTACCGGGCCGCGCGCGCCAAGTGCGCCTCCACCACCCCGCGCACCCGTTCCAGTGCCGGTAACCAAGCGCTGGGAAGCTGCGCGGGCAGCACGCGCAAATACGCCGCAACGGCAAAGAGCGACGGGGCCGCCTGCAGACCCCAGAAGCAGCGCCGCATCGCCAGTGCTGCGTCGCCATGCGCCAACTCACAATCGACATAGCGATCCCACACATCCAGCTCGGGATGACGGCGCAGCCAACGGCGCAGCTGCCGCAACGCCTGCGGCATCGTAGAAGCGTCGAGATGGGATAACCACAGCGGCACCACAAGCGCTAACGCCGCCGGCTGGCGATGTTCGATTTCCTGCCACAGCGGCAAGGCCTCCTCGCTACGCCCTTGCGCCAGCAGCCACTCGGCGCGCAGCAACAGCGGTCGGACACTGTTGGCGCTTGCCCCGTACGACTGCGCGGCATCCAGATGTCGTTCGGCCTCATCCCATGCCTCGCGGGCCATCGCGGCGACGGCTTGTTCGCAGTGCCAATGAGTCGCCAGCAGCGGCGCGGCAACGAGACTGCCGGGGGCAGCACTGTCCAGCAATGCCAAACACTGCTCCCAGGCGCGCTCGACTTGATAGATCGCCAACAATGCCTGTCGCGCCCACGCGTCCCGTTCCGTGCCCAGCAAAGCGCGATAATGCGCTTCGGCCCGGTCCAGCCAACCAGCGCGGTGAAAATCCTGCGCCAATTCCGCCGTCAATTCCAGCCGTTCGCCAGCACTGAGCGCGTCGCGCGCCAGCAGCCGCTGATGAATGGCGATCGCGCGTTCAAACTCGCCGCGCTCACGCAGCAGCGCCGCCACCGCGTTTTGTAGCGCCACCGTTTCGGGATGGGCGTCCGCCACCGGCAGCAACGCCTCGAGGGCCCGCTCGCGATTGCCCTGCAGCAACCAGCGCAGCGCTTCGAGAAAACCGCGGGGCAGTTCGCTGCGTGCGCGGATGACGTGGCGCATGTCGATGCGCGCCGCCCCCCAGCCAAGCGCAAAAAAAAGCGCCCCGATAAGGAGCGCTTGCCACCACAGAAACTCAGCCATGGGATGCAATGGCGTTACGCTCGAGTCGCCGCAGCCGGCGCTGCGTTCGCCACAATTGCCACGAGCGGGAGAGCACACCCGGCAAGATGAACATCAATGTCACGAGCGCGCCCACCGCAAATGCCATCAGCAACAGCCACATCAAGCGAACTTCGCCTTGCCAGAGGAGTGCGTCGAACGGCACCGCGTGGTCGTTGCGCAAGGTCAAAGCGCCGATCGTCAAGAAGACGAACAAATAAATGATCGCCAGCAGGAGCTTTCGCATCGCACTCTCTCGTCGTCTCAGGCCACGGTTGCTGCCGGCTCCCGCGCTTTCGCGGCAGCATCGACCCGCTCGCGCAGCTCTTTTCCGGCTTTGAAGTGCGGCAGCGCCTTAGCGGGCACCGCCACTTTTTCGCCCGTACGGGGGTTGCGTCCCATCCGCGGCGGGCGAACCGTCAGCGAGAAGCTGCCAAAGCCACGGATCTCGATGCGACCGCCACTAGCGAGCGCTTCGAACATCGCCGACTGGATGAGCCGCGCCACCGCATCCACGTCTTCAAAGGGAACGTTCGGGTAGCGCTGTGCCAACATTTCGATCAGTTCGGAGCGCGTCATCGCCGTCAGCTGCGTTTCTGCTCGTTGAGCTTTGCCTTGATCAGCTCACCCAGCGTGGCCGGCTGCGCTGAGGCCGCCTCTTGCGTCAAACGGTTCATCGCTGCGCTCTGCTCGGCCTGTTCCTTGGCCTTGACGGACAACTGCACCGTGCGGTTCTTGCGATCGATGTTGGTGATCACCGCTTCGATCGCCTCGCCCACCTTGAGCTCTTGCGTCAGGTCATCGACCCGATGCAGCGCAAAGTCAGACGCGCGCAGCACTCCTTCAACATCCTCGGCCAATTGCACGATCGCCTGCTTCGGTTCGACCGACTTGACGGTTCCCTTGACCACCGCGCCTTTTTGATGCACGGCGATATAATTGAGGAACGGATCGGCCTCAAGCTGCTTGATCCCCAGCGAAATGCGCTCGCGCTCCACATCGATCGCCAACACGACCGCTTCCACTTCGTCGCCCTTGCGGAAACGGCGCACGGCCACTTCGCCTGGCTCGGTCCAGGACAGATCGGACAGATGCACCAACCCGTCGATACCGCCTTCCAGCCCCACGAAGACGCCGAAATCGGTGATCGACTTGATCACGCCGCGCACCTTGTCGCCCTTTTGATGGTTCTGGGCGAATTCTTCCCACGGGTTGGGTTTGCACTGCTTGATGCCCAACGAGATGCGGCGGCGCTCTTCGTCGATCTCCAGCACCATCACCTCGACCTCGTCGCCCACTTGCACGACTTTGGAGGGGTGGATGTTCTTGTTCGTCCAGTCCATCTCGGAGGTATGCACCAGACCTTCGATGCCCGGTTCGATTTCGACGAACGCACCGTAGTCGGTGATGTTGGTCACCTTGCCAAAAAGGCGCGTGCCGGCGGGATAACGGCGCGAAATGCCAACCCAGGGATCCTCGCCCAGTTGCTTGATCCCCAGCGACACACGCATTTTCTCGCGGTCGAACTTGAGCACCTTGACCGTGACTTCTTGCCCCACCGAAATGACTTCGGAGGGATGACGCACACGGCGCCACGCCAGATCGGTGATGTGCAGCAAGCCGTCGATGCCACCCAGATCGACGAACGCACCGTATTCGGTGATGTTCTTGACCGTCCCTTGCACCACCGCGCCTTCTTGCAGCGATTCCAGAAGCTTCTCGCGATCGCCCCCCATCTGCTCTTCGAGCACGGCGCGACGCGACACGACGATGTTGTTGCGCTTGCGGTCGACCTTGATGATCTTGAAGTCGAACGTTTGACCTTCGTACGGAGCGGTGTCGCGCACCGGGCGAATGTCCACCAGCGAACCCGGCAGAAACGCGCGCAGACCCATCACGTTGACCGTCAAGCCTCCCTTGACGCGACCGGTGACGCGGCCGGTAACGATACGACCTTCTTCGAACGCGCGCTCGATTTCGTCCCACGCTTCCAGCATCTTGGCGCGGCGGCGCGACAGACGCGTTTCCCCGTAGCCGTCTTCGAGCGCTTCGATCGCCACTTTGACGAAGTCGCCGACCTGAACCTCGAGTTCGCCGTTGGCGTCGAGAAATTCTTCTTTGGGAATGTAACTTTCGGATTTGAGCCCAGCATTGACGATCACGAAGTTGTCATCGATGCCCACCACCTCGGCGGTGATCACTTGCCCCGGGCGAAATTCATCGAGCAGGCTTTGCTCAAACAGCGCAGCGAAGCTTTCGTTTTGGTTTTGGTCGGCGACAGCAGTCATTGAATCCATGTTGAATCGAGTTCCTCAATACCCTACCCCCCGAGAGCACGCTCTCGGACCCAATCCAGCACCGTTGCCACTGCTTGCTCGATGGTCAGTTCCGTGGTGTCGAGCACACGGGCATCGGCGGCTGGTTGCAATGGCGCCACGGCACGCGTGCGATCGCGCTCATCGCGTGCCGCCAGCTCATTGCGTAAAGCGAACATGTTAGCATCAAATCCTTGACTTTTCAACTGATTGAAGCGCCGTTGGGCGCGCGCTTCGACCGAGGCGGTCAAAAACACCTTCAATGCCGCATCCGGAAACACCACCGACCCCATATCGCGACCATCGGCGACCAACCCGGGGCGACGGCGCGCGGCGCGTTGCCGCGCCAGGAGCGCGGCGCGCACCTCACCATGCGCCGCAATGCGCGAGGCACGCTGCGATATCGTTTCGCTGCGAATGGCCAAAGTGACGTCTTGTCCATTGACGATCACCCGCTCTTCAAGGCAAGCCAGCTCCATGCTTTGCGCGAGGACAACCAACGCCGCCACCTCGTCATCGGCCACCCCATGGTGCTCGGCACACCAGGCCAAAGCCCGATAGACCGCGCCGCTGTCGAGATAGTGCCAACCCAAAGCGGCGGCAACGCGCGCCGCCACCGTCCCTTTACCCGAAGCGCTGGGGCCGTCGATCGCCACCACCGGCACTGGGGTCACCAGACGACGGTAATGCACCCAGTAGTCCGGGAAAGTCTTGGCGACACAGCGCGGATCGCGCACGGTGACGTACACGTCGCCAAACGCCGCGAGCGACAACGCCATCGCCATGCGGTGGTCGTCGTAGGTTTCAATGGTTGCCGCCTGCCAGCGCTGAGGCGGGGTAATGCTGAGCCAATCCGGACCGGCTTGCACCGTGGCGCCGAATTTGGTCAGTTCCGCGGCCATCGCGGCGATGCGGTCGGTTTCCTTGACCCGCCAGCTGCCGATGCCGGTCAGCCGCGTTGTCCCGTCGGCAAAGAGCGCCAATGCCGCCAGCGTCATCGCTGCGTCGGGAATTGCCGTGGCATCGAACTGCAGCGCGCGTAACCGGCCCGAGGCGGGCGCTGCGGCTTCGATCCAGTTCGGGCCCTTGCGCACTGGCGCGCCCATCGCTGCCAAGGCATCGGCAAACGCCACGTCTCCCTGGATGCTATCCACCCCCACGCCTTCGACGCGCACCGGTCCTCCACCCAGCGCCCCCAACGCCAGGAAGTAAGAAGCCGCCGATGCGTCGCCTTCGACATAGATCTCCCCGGGACTGACGTAGCGTACCCCCGCCGGAATGACGAAGCGCTGCCAACCCTGCCGCTCGATGACGACCCCAAAGCGACGCATCAATGCGATGGTCATCGCCACATAGGGCTTAGAGATCAGCTCGCCTTCGACCTCGATCTCGGCGCCAGTCCCAAGCAGCGGCGCGGCGATGAGCAGCGCGGTGAGAAACTGGCTGGAAACATTGCCGCGCACGCGGGTGCGCCACACGCCGTCGGCGGCGACAGAGTTGTGGCTGCGCGGATGGATCGCCAGCGGCGGGTATCCCTCTTGCCCTAGGTAATCGATCCTTGCTCCCCACGCGCGCAAAGCCGTCACGAGGTCACCGATCGGCCGCTCGTGCATACGCGCCACGCCGCTGAGCTCATATTCGCCGCCCAGCACCGCCAGCACCGCGGTGAGCGGTCGAAACGCCGTCCCCGCATTGCCCAAGAATAACCGCGCCTGAGACACGGGGAAACGCCCGCCGCAGCCATGCACCTGCAGCGCTCCCTCTTCGAGCGCTTCGACGCGCACCCCCAGCGTGTGCAGCGCTTCCCGCATCCGGTCGGTATCGTCGGCGACCAACACATCGCGCACGACCGTCGTACCTTTCGCCAACGCCGCCAGCAACAGCACGCGATTAGAAATGCTTTTGCTGCCCGGCAAACGCATCGTTCCTTTCGCCGCCAACGCTGGCGGCAAAAGCAACGCTTCAGACAGATGCGCCAAATGCGCCTCACCGAGCAACGGCAACAATGCGGCATCGGGTCCCGTCATTCCTGTTACTCCGGATCGGGGGTGTCGAGCGCCCCGGTCTTCGCCCAACGGTTGCGCGCCGCACTGGCAAACGCCAAAAGTTCATGCAACCCCAACGCGTTGTCGCTCAGCAACAGCGCCCGTACCCAGGCCAGTTCGGCCAGATATTCGTCCAATTCGGCGATGATCGCCTGCCGGTTCGCCAGAAAAATGTCGCGCCACATTTCCGGATGCGAACCGGCAATGCGGGTGAAGTCGCGAAACCCACCAGCGGCGTAAGAAAAGATGTCTTCGGCATTATCTCGCCGCGCCAGCATATCCACCAGCGCAAACGCGAGCGCGTGCGGCAAATGGCTCACTGCCGCAAACACCTGATCATGCGCCGCTGGGCTCATCTCGCGCACCTCGGCTCCGCATGCGCGCCACAACACCGCCACTTGCGCCACCACTGCCGGTTCGTTTTCCGGCAATGGCGTCAGCACCACCTTGCGTTGGCGAAAAAGCGCAGCATCGGCCGCTTCGGGACCGCTCGTCTCTTTTCCGGCGATGGGATGTCCAGGCACCGCTCGCGCCAGATGTTGCGGCAAACCAAAATAAAACGCCTCAACCACATTGCTTTTGGTACTGCCGGCGTCGGTGACGATCGTGGTGGGTGCCAGATGCGGGGCGATCGCCTCCACCACCGCGCGCGTCTGCCCTACCGGCATGGCCAGCATCACGACGTCTGCCCCAGTCACGGCGCGGGCCGGGTCGGTTTCCGCGCGGTCGATGATGCCCCGCTCCTGGGCACGTGCCAAGGTCTCGGCGCGCCGCCCTAGCCCGACCACTTCTTTCACCATCCCTGCCTCTTTGAGCGCCAGCGCGAACGAGCCGCCGATCAAACCGACCCCCACGACCGTCAAACGCTCGATGTTCGTCCCTTCCGCCATCCCTGCTCCTGAAACCACCACCTGCTTCTGAGCACGTCTATCGTGCTCTTACTCAAGAGACCATCCTCTTGCAATGACCTGCCGTCACCATGGCAACCGCGAACATCGGCACGCGGTTACGCGGCGCGGCACCTGACTGCGCCGCCTTGTGCCAACTCACTCTCAGCCCGCGGCACGCAATACTTTTTTTACGCCCCAGCGCCTGACTCAGCGACCCAGCGCTTCGGCCAATGCCGCGAGGAACCGTTCGTTCTCTTCCGGCAATCCGACGCTGACCCGTAACCAAGTGGGTAGGCCGTACCCGGCGATCGGTCGCACAATCACGCCGCGATCCAACAGCGCCTCGTTGACCGCCGCCGCGTCGCCCACTTCGCACATCAGAAAGTTGCCTTTGGAAGGTACAAACCGCACCCCCAACCGCGCCAGCCCCGCTTCCAACTGCGCCATGCCGTCGCGATTGACCGCCACACTCTCGGCCAGGAAGCGATCGTCGGCCAGCGCTGCCTCGGCCGCTGCAAGCGCAAAGGCGTTGACGTTGAAGGGCTGGCGAATGCGGTTCATCGCCTCGGCGACCTCAGGATGCGCCAGCGCATACCCCACGCGAAGGCTCGCCAGCCCATAGGCTTTGGAAAAGGTGCGCGTAATCACCAGGTTGGGGAAACGCGCCAGCCACGCGAGGCTGTCGTACCGATCCTGCGGCTCCAGATATTCGGTGTAAGCCTCATCGAGCACCACCAGCACGTCGGAAGGCACCTGGCGCAAGAACACTTCCATCGCCTCGCCCGGCACGAACGTGCCGGTGGGATTGTTCGGATTGGCGATGAACACAATGCGCGTGTCGCTCGCAATAGCCGCGGCCATCGCCGCCAGGTCGTGCCCGTAGGCTTTGGCCGGCACGACGATCGCCCGCGCCCCCAGGGCCTGGGTGACCAGCGGATACACCGCGAAAGCGTACTGGGAAAACACCGCACTTGTCCCCGGCCGCAGCACCAGCCGCGCCACCAGTTCGAGCACGTCGTTCGAGCCGTTCCCAAGCACGAGGCACTCGGGCGGCACGCTCAGCCGTTCCTTGAGCGCTGCTTTGAGCGCAAAGCCGGCGCCGTCCGGATAGCGTGCCCCGTCCGCCAGGCACCGACCGACGGCGGCCATCGCCTTGGGGCTCATCCCCAGCGGATTTTCGTTCGAAGCGAGCTTGACGATGCGCGCCGGGTCCAACCCCCGCTCACGCGCCAGTTCTTCGATCGGCTTTCCGGGTTGGTAAGGAACGAGCTGTTTGATACTTTCGGCAATGTGCTTGCTCACGCAGTGGGACACCAGGATTCTCCTTTCCGGTGGAAAAACGCATCGTTTTATCAGGCAAGCGGCGGCGATTGGAGGCACCAAAAACTTAGCAGTTCTCTAGAGGCCGCCGTCAGGCGATTGGCTCGCTGCCAAGCTCAGCGACCGTGCGCCACGACAACCCATCCGCGCACGGGGACAATATCAAACCGCCAGGCCAGGGCAGAGGGGACAAACACCGTGCCCAGCGATGACGGATTAACGCGCCAGCACTTCGATCCAGCGCAACACCCCCAGCATCGCGCCCAGCGCGATGATCACCCAGACGGTCTGGCGATGAATCGCCTGCGTCAGTCTAACTTCCACTTCCTTGATCTCTTTCATCAACTTCGCTTCAACGTCCTTAATTTCGCGAAGGAGCTTGGCTTCGACCTCGCGAATGTCCTTCTGCAGTCTTGCCTCAACCTCTTTGATTTCCTTCTGCAGTTTTGCCTCAACCTCTTTGATTTCCTTCTGCAACCGCAGCTCGGTTTCGCGCAACTGCCCCTGTGTGGCCACTTCTTTGAGCTCAGGGTAACGCTCCTCGAGTTTTTCGAACGCCTCGGCAATGAGCCGGGCACGCTCCCGGTCATCGCGCGCTTGCGCCAGATCGTCATACAGCCGAACTGCAAAACCCATCGTAACTCCCCTGCTGCCGTGGCAAAACTGTCGCTGCCGATTCTACCGTCTTTTTTGCCTGCCCTGCCGCTCAGGCGCTCTGCGGCTGCGTTCCCCCGTCAACGTTTGCTCTGTCGATTCAGGTCTGGGCACGGGGGCGCCGACAATAAACGCATCAGAAGCGACGTTCCCGCGCCAATGACCGCTCAGCCCGCCGCAGGGTACGAACCCAGCAGCTTCACGAACGCCGCGCGTTCCTCGAGTTCCGCCAGTGCTGCCGCCACCGTCACGTCTTCCCGGTGCCCTTCGATGTCGATGAAGAACACGTACTCCCACAAGCCACTTTTGGCCGGACGCGACTGAAGTTTCGTCATGCTCACGCCGTGGCGCGCCAGCGGCTCGAGCAAACGATGCATCGCCCCCGGGCGGTTTGGCGCCGAACACACGAGCGACGTCTTGTCGCGCCCGGAAGGGCCCGCGTCGTGGGTCGCGATCACCAAAAAGCGCGTCGTATTGTTGGGGTCATCCTCGATGTTGTGCGCCAGAATCGGCAGCCCGTAGCGCTGCGCCGCCGCTTCGCCAGCAATCGCCGCTCCTTCCTCGTCTTCAGCCGCCAGCCGCGCCGCTTCGGCGTTACTGGCCACCGGCACCCGCGGCACATCGGGCAAGCGCAGGTTCAACCACTCGTGGCATTGCGCCAAGCTTTGCGCGTGCGAGTAAATGCGCTTGACCGCCGCCAGCGACGGCGCGCGGCTCATCAGATGCTGATGCACGCGCAGCATCACCTCACCGCAGATCTTCAGCGGATGCAACAGCAACAGATCGTGCGTCACCCCCACCGCGCCTTCGGCGGAGTTTTCGATCGGCACCACCCCGTAATCGAGATTACCCGCTTCGACTTCGCGAAACACTTCATCGATGGAGGCGAGCGGTTTGAGCTGCGGCGCCGAGCCGAAGTGCTTGCGCGCCGCCATTTCGGAAAAGGTACCAAACGGCCCGAGAAACCCCACCTGTAGGGGCTGCTCCAACGCCAGGCACGCCGACATCACCTCGCGGAAAATCACCCGCACCGCGTCGTTGGGCAACGGCCCAGGGTTGAGCGAGGTGAGACGCCGCAGCACCTGCGCTTCACGTTCGGGGCGATACAACACCCCACCCGCTTTCAACGCACCGATGCGCCGCGCACACTGACCGCGCTCAGAGAGCAAACGCAGGATCTCCTCGTCGATCGCGTCGATGCGCTGGCGCGTGGCGATCAATTCGCGCTCACGCTGCGCCGGGTCTTCCGGCACCGTCCAGCCCCCTTCCTGCCCACTCATCTCCGTTCCCCCGCTTTATAGGCTCAACCATAACGCTGCGCGAAATCGTGCAGAAACGCCGCCAGCGCCTCGACGCCCGCTTCCGGCATCGCGTTGTAGATGGAAGCGCGCATCCCGCCCACCATTTTGTGTCCTTTGAGATACTTCAACCCCGCCGCATCGCTTTCGCGCAGGAACACTTCGTTGAGCGCCTCAACCTTGAGCCGCCAGGGCACGTTCATGCGGCTGCGCCACCGCGCCTCGACCGCGTTGTGATATAGCGGCAGCGCATCGATCGCGGCGTAGAGCTTTTCCGCCTTGCGCACATTGAGCGCTTCGATCGCCGCCAGCCCTCCCAGTTTTTCCAACCAGGCGAACACCAGGTTCGAGACCCAGATCGCGAAGGTCGGCGGCGTGTTGAGCATCGACTGATTTTCGGCTTGCGCCGCGTACTGCATCACCGCCGGCGTGCCGACCCACGGATCGCGCATGAGATCGCGCCGTACGATCACGATCGTCAGCCCCGCCGGACCGACATTTTTCTGCGCGCCGGCATAAATTAAGCCGAACTGGCGCACGTCGATCGGCCGCGAGAGCAAGTGCGAGCTCATGTCTGCAACGATCGGCACGCCCGTGGCGGCGATGGCCTCCAGTTCCAGCCATTCCACCCCGTGGATGGTTTCGTTGGTGCACACATGAACATAGCGCGCCTTGGGATCGAGGTCGAGCGCCTCCGGCCGCGGTGCGCGCGTAAAACCCGACTCCTCGGTGCTGGCCGCCAGGCGCACTCGCCCCCCCAGCACAGGCGCCAAACGCAGCGCTTCACGGTAGGCCTTTTGCGACCAAGCGCCGGTGACCACGTAATCGGCACTGCCGCCTTGGAGCAGATGCATCGGCACCGCGGAAAACTGCAGGGTCGCCCCGCCCTGCAAAAACAGCACCGCGTAATCGTCGGGAATGTCCAAAAGCCGCCGCAGCCGCACTTCCGCCTCGTCACGCACCGCCGAGAACTCCTTGCCGCGATGGCTGATCTCGATGAGGCTGGCGCCGATGCCTTGCCAATCGAGCAACTCTTCTTGGACCTGGCGCAGGACTTCTTCCGGCAACGTCGCCGGACCAGCGCTGAAGTTGAATACGCGCATCATGTACCCTTTCGTTTCACCACCTACCGGTTTGTGTCGCTCCTGGCTCGCTTGGCTCTCGTCTCGCCACTTCGTCCAGCGTTAGAAGCGCTCCCAACCCCGCAAAGCCCGAGCGTGCAAGGGGGCATGCCCTAGGCTTGGGCACCCGCTCGATCCGCCCTGCGGCCTCATGGCTCCTCAGTGGCCTCATCGCCGTTATCGAGCGCCGCTGGCACTTTGACCACGGCGCTCAACGCATCGCCTTCATCCAGCGCCATCAGCGTCACCCCCTGGGTGGAACGACCCATTTCGCGGATGTCATCCACCCGGGTGCGAATGAGCACACCGTTTTGCGACAACAGAATTACCTCATCTCCCGGCTGCACCAGGCACGCGCCAACGAGCGGGCCATTACGCGCCGTGGTCTGGATCGCGATCATTCCCTTGGTGCCTCGGCCGTGGCGGGTGTATTCCGCCACCGGCGTGCGCTTGCCGTACCCCCGTGCGGTGGCGGTGAGCACCGAGCCAGCTTCACTCTCCACCACCAGCATCGCCACCACCCGCTGCTCCTCTTCGAGCTGCATGCCGCGCACCCCGCGCGCCTCGCGCCCCATTGGCCGCACGTCGGATTCGGCAAAGCGCACCGCTTTGCCCGCGTCGGAAAACAGCATCACATCCGCTGCCCCATCGGTAAGCGCCACCCCCACCAAACGGTCCCCATCGTCGAGCGCCAGCGCCACGATCCCGGCCTTACGCGGGTTGGCAAAGGCGGCAAGCGGCGTCTTTTTCACCACCCCTTGCGCCGTGGCGAAAAACACATAGGCGTCCTCTGTGAATTCCCGCACCGGCAGCACCGCCTGGATGCGTTCGCCCGGCCCCATCGGCAGCAAATTGACGATCGGCTTGCCGCGCCCGGTGCGCGCCCCTTCGGGCAGCTCGAACACCCGCAGCCAATATACCCGCCCGCGGCTAGAAAAACACAGCAGCCAGTCGTGCGTGTTGGCGACGAACAACTGCTCGACGAAATCGTCTTCCTTAGTGCTGGCCGCGAGCTTGCCGCGGCCGCCGCGGCGCTGCGCGCGGTAATCATCCAGCGGCTGACGTTTGACGTAACCGGTGTGCGTGATCGTTACCACCGCTTCGTGCGGCGCGATCAGGTCCTCGAGCCGGATGTCCTCGCTTTCCGAGACGATTTCGGTGCGCCGCGGATCGGCATACCGCTCGGCGATCTCTTTGAGCTCGGCGGCGATGATCGCAGTCACCCGCTCACGGCGCGCCAGAATATCGAGCAGATCGGCGATGCGCGCCACCATCTCCTCGTACTCTTTGACGATCTTGTCCTGCTCCAGCGCCGTGAGCCGCTGTAAGCGCAGCGCCAGGATCGCGTCGGCCTGCACGTCCGATAACCAGTACCCGCCGTCGCGCCAGCCAAACCGTGGCGATAGTCCTTCGGGACGAAAACGCGCCACCTCGCCCCCGACGCGCGCCAGCAGCGCCTCCACCAGCGGCGAAGCCCACGCGCGCGCCATCAGCGCTTCCTTCGCGGCCGCTGGAGTCGCGGAAGCCTTAATGAGCGCAATCATCTCATCCACGTTCGCCAGCGCCACCGCCAAGCCTTCGAGCACGTGGGCGCGCGCGCGCGCTTCGCGCAATTCGAACACCGTGCGCCGGGTGACCACCTCGCGGCGGTGTTCGAGAAAATAAAAGATCAGCTCTTTGAGGTTGAGCGTGCGCGGCCGACCCTCCACCAGCGCCACCAGGTTCATGCCGAACGAATCCTGCAACTGCGTGTGCTTGTAGAGGTGGTTGAGGATTACCTCCGGGTGTTCGCCCTTTTTCAGCTCGATGACCACCCGAATGCCCGATTTATCTGACTCGTCACGGATCTCGCTGATACCCTCGATGCGCTTTTCATTGACCAGTTCGGCGATGCGCTCGATCAGCACCCGCTTGTTGACCTGATACGGCAACTCATCGATCACGATCGCGCTGCGCTCGGAAGCCCCCTTGCCGATCGACTCCACGTGCGTGCGTGCGCGCATCACCACCCGGCCGCGACCGGTGCGATAGCCCTCGCGCACCCCTTCGAGTCCCACGATCAACCCCGCGGTGGGAAAATCCGGCGCCGGCACATAGCGCATCAGATCCTCCACTGTCAATTCGGGGTTTTCGAGCAACGCCAGACACGCCGCAACCACCTCCCCCAGATTGTGCGGCGGGATGTTCGTGGCCATCCCCACCGCAATGCCACTCGAACCGTTGATGAGCAGATTGGGAATGCGGGTGGGCAACACCAGCGGCTCACGCTCGCTGTTGTCGTAGTTCGGCCCGAAATCCACCGTCTCCTTGTCGATGTCGGCAAGCAGCTCGTGACCGATGCGCGCCATGCGGATCTCGGTGTAACGCATCGCCGCGGCGTTGTCGCCGTCGATCGAACCGAAGTTCCCTTGCCCGTCGATCAGCGGATAACGCAGGGAAAAGTCCTGCGCCAGACGCACGATGGTGTCATAGACCGCGGCGTCACCGTGCGGATGGTATTTCCCGATCACATCCCCGACCACGCGCGCCGATTTCTTGTACGGCTTGTTCCAGTCGTTGCCCAGCTCGTGCATGGCATACAGCACGCGCCGATGCACGGGTTTGAGCCCGTCGCGCACATCCGGCAACGCCCGACCCACGATCACACTCATCGCGTAATCGAGGTACGCCCGGCGCATCTCCTCTTCCAAACTGATCGGCAACAATTCCTTGGCGATGGCGTCCATGACTCGCGGCATCTAGCGGTAGCAAAAAGAGAATTGTAGCATCGCGCCCTGCCAGGCCTGCCGCGGCCAGCCAGCGCAGCGCCAGACGAGACGACAAGCCAACGCCGCGCCAGGCCGGTGAGCAACACGCTGGCGCCGCCCTCCCAGCGTTGCGTCATTGCGCTAACATTACCCCGTCTTGGTTCATCGCCGCAGTCCTATGATGCCATCCGCAGCTTCTATCCAAGTCATCGCCCCGCGCTGGCTCATCCCCATCGAACCCGCACACACCGTGCTCGCCGATCACGCGGTGGTCGTCATCGGTGATCGCATCGCCGCGGTGCTGCCCCAAAACGAAGCCCGGGCGCAGTATCCCGGCGCCAACTGGATCGAATTGCCCGAACACGCCCTGTTGCCCGGCCTGGTCAACGCCCACACCCACGCCGCAATGACCCTGCTGCGTGGCGTGGCCGACGACCTGCCGCTCGAACGCTGGCTACAGGAAGCGATCTGGCCGCGCGAAGCGGCGCTGGTCAGCCCCGAGTTCGTCTATGAAGGCACGTGGCGGGCGTGCGCCGAGATGCTCTCGGGTGGCATCACCTGCGCGCTGGACATGTACTTTTTCCCCGAAGCCGCGGCACGCGCGTTTCACGAAGCGGGCCTCAGGGCCATGCTGGGACTGGTGGCGCTGGAGTTTCCCACCCCTTACGCCACCCACGCCGAGGAGTACCTGAACAAAGGGCTGCTGACCCTCGACACCTGGCAAGGGCGATCGCCGTTCCTGCGCTTTGCCTGGGCGCCACACGCTCCCTATACCGTTTCCGACGCAACTTTTCGCCGCATCGCCACGTTGGCTAAAGAGCAGAAGTTACCCGTACATCTGCACCTCAACGAAACCGCGCAAGAAACCCCCGATTCGGTGCGCCAGCACGCCATGGCGCCCCTTGAGCGGCTGCAGCGACTGGGGCTGCTCAACGGCATTGCGCTTATCGGCGCGCATGGCGTGCATCTCAGCGCTGAAGAGCTGTGCCTTTTGGGTGCTTCGGGCGCGGCGCTCGTGCATTGCCCTACCTCCAACCTGAAGCTTGCCAGCGGCGCGGCAAACGTCTGCGCCTGGCAAGAGGCGGGCGTGGTCGCCGCGCTCGGCACCGACGGGGCGGCCAGCAACAATCGCCTGGATCTTTTCTGGGAAATGCGCCACGCGGCACTCCTTGCCAAACTCGTCACTGGGCGCGCCGACGTTTTGCCGGCGTTCGAAGTCCTCGCGATGGCCACTTTGGGCGGCGCGCGGGCGCTTGGCTGGGAAAACGAAATCGGCTCGATCCGCCCGGGCAAAGCCGCAGACCTCACTGCTGTCTCTTTTGCCGACCCGCTCACCCACCCAGTTTATGACCCCATCAGCCACCTCGTCTGGGTCGCTGGCCGCGAGCACGTCACCGACGTTTGGGTGGCCGGCGTTCGCAAAAAACGTGATGGCCGTCTACTGTTGCAAAAAAGCGACATTGCTTGGCGAAAAATCGCCGCCCGCTGGTCAAAATGACCACGACACCTACGATCACGGCTTGGCAATGGGCATTTTTCCGCTATAATGAGCGCATCACCCACCAAAAAAGAAAGGAAGGAATCATGGTCAAAGCTCTGCGTTTCGGATTGATCGCCGCCGCCCTGTCGGCGGGTTTCTCGATGAGCGCGTTAGCGCAAACCAAAGACGTGGTCGCAGACACCAATGCAGTGGTGCCTTACGTGATCGACGCGCGTGGTGTGGTGGCACGCAGTGGCACCGGCCTGTGCTGGCGCACCGGTTTCTGGACGCCGGCGCTTGCGGAACAAGCCAAAGACAAGGATGGCAAGCCCTTGGCCTGCTCGTGCGATCCGGACGTGATCGCCAAAGAGAAATGCGAACCGGCCAAGAAAGCCGAAGCGCCCAAACCCGCGCCGAAGCCCGTTGCCGACAAGATCAAACTCGCGGCCGACACCTTGTTTGACTTCGACAAAGCCACGCTGCGTCCGGACGGCAAAGCCAAGCTGGATGAGCTGGTCGCGAAGATCAAAGACCTCAACGTGGAAGTGATCCTGGCGGTGGGCCACACCGACCGCATCGGCACGGTTGCCTACAACCAGCGTCTTTCTGAGCGCCGCGCCGAAGCCGTCAAGAAATACCTGGTGAGCAAAGGCGTACCCGCCAACCGCATCTACACCGAAGGCAAAGGCAAGTCGCAACCGGTCACCGGCAACAAGTGCGACAAGATCAAAGAGCGCAAAGCGCTGATCGCCTGCCTGCAGCCGGACCGTCGCGTGGAAGTCGAAGTGATCGGCACGAAGAAGTAATTTCGGCGGTTGCTGATTGGCCTGCACAACGCCCCGCCCGTCGGGGCGTTTTCCTTTGAGTATCCTCATCAGGTTTCCATGAGCCACTCTGCCAACGTCGATCCCAAAGAAATCGCCAAATTCAGCGAGCTCGCGCATCGCTGGTGGGATCCCACGAGCGAATTCCGGCCGCTGCATGAAATCAACCCCTTGCGCTTGGGCTGGATCGAATCGCAGTGCGGCGGTTTGGCTGGTAAAACCGTGCTCGACGTCGGCTGTGGCGGCGGCATTTTGGCCGAAGCGATGGCACAACGCGGCGCGCACGTCACCGGCATTGATCTGTCGGAAAAAGCTCTGACGGTCGCCAAACTGCATCGCCTGGAAAGCGGTGTGACCGTCGACTACCGACTGGAAAGCGCCGAAGCCCACGCCGCCGCACACCCCGAAGCCTACGACGTTGTCACGTGCCTGGAAATGCTCGAACACGTCCCCGATCCCGCCAGCACCGTGCGCGCCTGCGCCCAACTGGTCAAACCCGGCGGCATGGTGTTTTTCGCCACCCTCAACCGCACCGTCAAATCTTATCTCTTCGCGATCATTGGCGCCGAGTACGTGCTGCGACTGCTACCGCGCGGCACGCACGAATGGTCCAAGTTCATCACCCCGCAAGAACTCATTGCTTGGGGCGAATCCGTGGGACTGACGCCGCGTGCGATGATCGGGCTGACCTACAACCCGTTGACCCAGAAGTATCGACTCACGCCCGACATTGCGGTAAACTATGCCGTGGCGATGATCAAACCGCATTGAGCGACGGGAACTTTCATCTGGTTCCTAAGCCTAAGCACTTGTCTTCAGTGGGGCCGTACCTGGCTTCGACGGAAGCAGCGAAGCAGTTGAGGGCATGCCGAGGACCAGTACCCTCGTAAATCCACTGGAAAAAAACAAACGCCAACGACGAGCGTTTTGCCGTCGCCGCCTAATCACCGGCGACGCGCTGCCCCGGCAGGCCTTCGGGCCGGTGCGCAGCGTGATCTAGAAGGCTCGCGCCCTTGGTCTTGCCGTGGGATCAGGGGCGTTAAAACCCACACGGATCGCGTACTTGTGGCGGGTCTCTGGGCCGGCAAGCGCGCTAAATGCAACCAGAGACTAAGCATGTAGACCTCGCTCGTGGAGGGCTTCCGGACGGGGGTTCGACTCCCCCCGGCTCCACCATAACGCATTGCCACAGCGCGTTCTCCGCTCCGATCTCGATCGAACTCCTCGTCAAATCAAAGAGTTACGCCTCTAGCCTGAAGTCAACGGCAGCGCATGCGCCACGGTACACTCGAGATGGGCCACCGGTATACCGCAATGGCGGGCTCTTCTCGATCCGCGCGTATGCATTCAAGCTTTCCAGAATCCTGGCTAGCAAGCCGAAACGTCAGCGCTCACCAATTGGGTTCAGATCCAAATTTCGGAGAGCCTCTTTCTTCTGATAGGACTTTCATCCGTTGCCATTCTCCCGTGGCGTGACGTTATCAAGAGTTCGCCAGGGCGGTCATAACATTCCCGAAGCGACCATCCGCCGACGTTTTGCCATCGGCTGGGAAAATTTCGAGCGCCTTTATGCGCCACTGGTGAATGCCTGGGCCTTGTACGACAATTCAGGCCCACAACCAGTACTGTTGGACTGGAGTGAAAAGCCATGAACAAACGACCCATTGAAACCGCACGCGATGTCGATCTTCGGCTTTCCCAGCAAGCCATACAGCGTGCCGCTCGGCGAGCAAGGGAGTTGGCCGCGCAAACCGGAACAGCCATCGTGGTCATCGATGACGGCGTGATCAAGCACATTGATCCCCGGCTGGAAGCCGATATGTCCTTGGATGCATCTCGATGAACGCTCTATTGCAGATTGCACAACGGTGCAAAATATGGCTGGCGATCAGTGCGGCATCATGACCCGCCCGATCGAAGCACCGGAGGTAACCATGATCACGAAAGACTTGCTCGAGTCGGCACTGAAACTTCCGCCCGACGAGCGTTTTGCGTTGATCGACGAACTGCTGCACAGCCTCGACCGGCCCGATCCCGAGTGGATCGCATCTGGATCGAGGAGGCCGAGCGGCGGCTGGCGGCTTACCGTTCGGGGCGGGTGCAGGGCATTCCGGCGGAGAACGTCGTAGGGCCATTTTGATTTTCGTCGTCTTTGCCCCGGACTACTGGATCGAGCGAAACAAACCATGGCCACCTTCGCCCCCAAGTCCTACCAACAGCAGGTGCTCGACAGCGTCGTAGCGTATTTCAAGGCCTGCCACGAATAGGGCTCGCCGTCGCTGGCCTTCACCGCTAGCACCGAGCGGCTGTGGGGGCAGGGCAACCCCTACCGGTCGCTGTCTGGGTTCCCTCCCGACATGCCGTATTTCTGCCTGCGCGTGCCCACCGGCGGCGGTAAGACCTGGCTCGCGGCCAAAAGCGTGGCTTTGGTGAACACCCATCTGTTGCGCTGCGAGCACAGCGTGATCCTGTGGCAGGTTCCGAACAAGCCCATCCGCGAACAGACGCTGAAGGCGCTGAAGGACCGCCGCCATCCCTACCACGCGGCGCTCGCCGAGGCCGGGCCCGTCACGGTGCTGGATCTGGCCGAAGCCAAGAGCGTGACCCGAGCCACGCTCGACACCTCCACCACCGTCATCGTCGCCACGCGGCAGGCGTTTCAGGTGGAAGACGAAGAATCGCGCAAGGTCTATCAGAGAAGCGGCGCGCTGATGCACCACTTCGAGCACCTCTCGCCCCGTCAGCGCGAAGGTTTGCTCACCGAGGGTGAGGGCAGTGAGCGCACCACGCCGTATTCGCTGGCCAACGTATTGCGCCTGCGCCGGCCCTTCGTGATTGTCGATGAGGCGCACAACAGCCGCACGGAACTCGCTTTCGACATGCTGGCACGCTTTCGCCCCAGCGGCATTTTGGAGCTGACCGCCACGCCCGACCTCACCCGCACGCCCAGCAACGTGCTGCACAGCGTCTCGGCCGCCGAGTTGAAGGCGGAGGAGATGATCAAGCTGCCGGTGGTGCTCGAAACCGAACCCAACTGGCAGCAGTGCCTGGCCGATGCGATTGCTCGGCGCGACGCGCTACACAAGCTGGCCGAAGACGAGCAGCGCGCCAGGGCACCGTACCTGCGGCCCATCGTGCTGATTCAGGCCGAGCCGCGCCGCAGCGGCATAGAGACGCTGGACGTGGAGCGAGTGAAAGCGGCGCTCATCACCCACCACGGCATTCCAGAGAGCGAAATCGTCGTGGCCACCGGCGAGGAAAAAGGGCTGGAGCAAATCGAGGCGGACTACAAGCTGGGCATCGCTGACCCGGCTTGCCCGGTGAAGTTCGTCATCACCCAAAAGGCGCTGGCCGAGGGCTGGGACTGCCCGTTTGCCTACATTCTGGTGAGCATGGCGGAGCTCAGGTCGGCCACGGCGGTGGAGCAGTTGCTCGGGCGCGTGCTGCGCCAGCCGCATGCCCGCCACCGGCAGGCCCGGGCGCTGAACCAGTCCTATGCCTTCGTGGTGTCGCGCAGTTTTGCCGAGACGGCGGCCTCACTGCGCGACCGGCTGGTGGAGGGCGCCGGGTTCGAGCAGCGCGAGGTGCGCGACTTCGTGTCCGCGGCCAAACCGGAGCAAGGGCGGTTGGACCTGGACGGCCACGCCGGGCGCGTGGTCTTTCGGCCGGTGACGGTCAGCCTGACCGAGAAGCCCGACCTCAAAAGCGTGCCCAAGCCCGTGCGCGACAAGGTGCAATGGGATGGCAAGGCAGGCACGCTGACGCTGACCGCCCCGCTGACCGAGGACGAGGCGGAGGCACTCAAAACCGCAGTCACCACCGAATCCGCTGCCGCCGCGATCATCGAGGCCGCCGAGGTCAGCCGCAGCACGGCCATCGAATTTTTCCAGACCCCGGCCGAGTTGGGTGAGCGCTTCCGCGTGCCGCAGCTTGCGCTGCGCGTGCAGGGCGAGTTGCAGTTGTTCGACGACCAGGAGGTGCTGGACTACCCCTGGGACTTGTCCCCGTACGATGCCGCGCCGACTGCCGAAGAACTGTCGGCGTTGGGCGCCGCCCTCAAGGTGTCCGAGGGCGGCGAGATCGATGTCGATGCCGACAGCGGCAGGATTGTCTCGCGCTTCCTGCCCGATCTGCAGCGCGATTTGGGGCTGATCTATCGGCCCGAACATTGGGACGAGGTGCGGCTGGCGGCGTGGCTGTGCCGCAACCTGCCAGAACCTTCACTCACCCACGCCAGCAAGCAGGCTTTCGTGGCCAAGTGGTTGAACGAACTGCTGCGCCGGGAAGGCTTTACGCTGGCGCGGGCCAACCTGCAGAAGTTTGTGATCCGCAACCTGCTGGAGGCGCGCATCCGCACCCTGCACAAGCAGGCCGTGGGCAAGGCATACCAGCAAACGCTGTTCGGCGACGATGCGGCCGCGCGCGTGGCGGTGACGGACCTGTACGCCTTCGAGTTCCACGCCCAGGCCTACGCGCCCAGCCGCGACTACGACAGGCGCTTTGGACACTTCGATTTTCGCTGCCATTACTACGGCCGCATCGGCGACTTCGACAGCCGCGAGGAATTCGAGTGTGCCTGCCATTTGGACATGTGGGCGCAGCAGGGGCGCATCCTGTTCTGGGCGCGCAACCTGGTGCGGCGCGAGGGCTGTTCCTTTTTTCTCCAGAAGGCCGACGGACGTTTTTACCCGGACTTTCTGTGCCAGCTGCCGGGCAACGCGGGTGCGCCCGGCCCCATCCTGGCCGTGGAATACAAGGGCGCGGACCGCTGGGATACCGCCGAGGATGATCGACTGATCGGCAACCTTTGGGCCAGCCTCTCCGATGGGCGCTGCCGCTTCGTGATGGTCAAGGACAGGCGTTGGGAGTGGATCGAGGAGAGGCTGTCTGCATTGCCGTCCCAGCCCTGTTGACCTCATTGAAGCATAACGATGGACCACGCCACCCTCAGCGCCTTACGCGACCGCCACCCCGCCTGGCGGCTGTTGGCCTCGCCGCACGCGCCGCTGGTGGCAAGCTTTCTGCACCGGGTGTTCGTGGCACCGAACGTGCGCGTGATGAGCGAAGCCGACCTCGCGGAGGCGCTGGAGGACGAGCTGTTCGCGCTGCGCGAGCAACTGGGGGAAGATGCCTACCCGAAAACGGCACTGGAGTATCTCAACGACTGGGCAGCACCCGACAAGGGCTGGCTGCGTAAGTTCTACAAGCCGGGCACGGACGAGGCGCAATTCGACCTCACCCCCGCGACCGAAAAGGCCATCGCCTGGCTGGTGTCGCTCACCGAGCGGCCCTTCGTCGGCACCGAGTCGCGGCTGCTGACGCTGTTTACGCTCCTGGAACAGATCAGCGCCGGCACCGAGGCCGACCCGGCCAAGCGCCTGGCCGAGCTGCGTAAAAAGCGCGACGAACTGGACGCCGAGATCGCCCGCGTGCTTTCCGGCGACGTGCCGCTCCTGGACGACACGGCAGTGAAGGACCGCTTCCTGCAGTTCCAGCAACTGGCGCGCGAGCTACTCGCCGACTTTCGCGAGGTAGAGCACAACTTCCGCCAGCTCGACCGCAAGGTGCGCGAGAAGATCGCGCTGTGGGAAGGCAGCAAGGGGGCGCTGCTGGAGGAGATCATGGGCGAGCGCGACGCCATCACGGACTCTGACCAGGGACGCAGCTTCCGCGCCTTCTGGGACTTCCTGATGTCCAGCTGGCGGCAGGAAGAGTTCTCGGAGCGGCTGGATCGAGTACTCCAGCTTCCCGCCGTGGTGGCGTTGAAGCCTGAACCGCGCACCCGCCGCGTGCATCACGACTGGCTGGAGGCCGGTGAGCACACGCAACGCAACGTGGCGCTGCTTTCGCAGCAGTTGCGCCGCTTTCTGGACGACCGGGCTTTTTTGGAAAACCGCCACATCCTGGACTTGCTACACGGTATCGAAAGCAAGGCGATCAGCCTTCGCGATGCCGCTCCGTCGGGCTCCGTCATGGAGATCGACGCCATGGGCGCAGACATCGCGCTGCCACTGGAGCGGCCGCTGTTTACGCCTAGCGTGAAGCCGCGCCTGGCCGATCTGGCCGTGCTGGCTGGCGAGGAGGACATCGACACCGCGCGCCTGTTCGAGCAGGTCGTGATGGACAAGGCGCGCCTGCGCGCCAACGTACTGGGTGCATTGCGCCGACGCTCCCAGTTCACGCTGCACGAGCTGCTGGACGCCGCGCCGCTGCAACAGGGGCTGGCCGAACTGGTGGCCTATCTGGAACTCGCCCACGCCGGCGACGAGGCAGGCATGGAAGGTTTGCGCGCCGTGGTGGACGAGGCGGAGATCGAGCCCGTCCGCTGGCAGGCGCTCGATGCGGCGGGCGAAGCGGTCATACGCGAGGCGCGCCTGCCGCGCGTGGTTTTCACCCGCTGACCGATTTGGAGGCGAGACCAAGGTGGACGACATACTGACCGAGCTGGACACAGCGCCAAACCCACCCGACGCGCCGTCCGCCGTGCCCGAGCTATCGCAGCTCATGGTGCAACTGCTCAAGGGTGTGCTCTACCGCGAGGACGACGAGCGCCTGTGGGCCAGCCTCTTGCGCCTGCAGGCGCGGGTGCGGGAGCAGGCGGCCGTGCTGCTGCTCGATCTGGTGCTCGACGAGGCGGAGGGCTACGCCTTTCTCAAAAGCCGCCCCGACCCGGACGAAGCCGACGGCGCGCCTCGCCTGCCGCGGCTGGTCGCGCGCCGGCCGCTGTCCTACCCGGTGAGCCTGATGCTCGCGCTGTTGCGCAAGCGCCTGGCCGAGTTCGACGCCAGCGGTGGCGAGACGCGCCTGGTGCTCTCGCGTGAGGACATCGCCGAGCTCATGCGGGTGTTTTTGCCCGAGGGAACGAACGAAGCGCGGCTCGTCGACCAGGTGGACGCGACCATCGCCAAGGTGGTCGAGCTGGGTTTCCTGCGCCGGCTCAAGCCCGCTGCCGGCAGCGCAGCGGATCGCGGCCTTTATGAAGTGCGGCGCATCCTCAAGGCCTTCGTCGATGCGCAGTGGCTGACGGAGTTCGATGCGCGCATGGAGGCGTACCGCACGGCGTTGTCGGGCGGTGCCGGCAAGGAGGCGCCGGATGCCTGAGGCGCAAAACCTGGGCCTGGATTTCGTCGCCGACGACAGCCGCGTCGGGTTTCGACTCGATTATCTCGAAGTATTCAACTGGGGCACCTTCGACCAGCGCGTCTGGCGGCTCGACCTGGCTGGGCGCAATGGCCTGCTCACCGGCGACATCGGTTCGGGCAAGTCCACGCTGGTCGATGCGCTCACCACCCTGCTGGTGCCGGCGCATCGCGTCGCCTACAACAAGGCGGCCGGGGCAGACGCGCGCGAGCGTTCGCTGCGTTCCTACGTGCTCGGATACTACAAGAGCGAGCGCAACGAGATCACCGGCACAGCCAAGCCGGTGGCGCTGCGCGATGCGTCGAGCTATTCGGTCATCCTCGGCGTCTTTCGCAACGAGGGCTACGATCAGACGGTGACCTTGGCCCAAGTCTTCTGGCTGAAAGACCCGCAAGGCCAGCCCGCGCGCCTGTTCGTCGCGGCCGAACGGGCGCTGTCCATCGCCGCGGACTTCAGCGGCTTTGGCAGCGACATCACCGGCCTGCGCAAAAAGCTGCGCGCAGCGGGCTGCGAGCTGTTCGACAGCTTTCCGCCCTATGGCGCCTGGTTCCGCCGGCGCTTCGGCATCGAGCACGAGCAGGCGCTGGAGCTCTTTCACCAGACCGTGTCGATGAAGTCGGTGGGCAATCTCACCGATTTCGTGCGCAGCCACATGCTGGAGCCCTTCGATGTGGATAGCCGCATCGAAGCGTTGATCCGCCACTTCGACGACCTGGACCGCGCGCATCAGGCCGTGCTCAAGGCCAAGCGGCAGGTGTAGATGCTCACGCCCTTGGTCGAGGACGGTCACCAACATCGCCAGCTCGCCGCCGAGATTCAGGGGCTGCGCGAGGCGCGCGATCAGTTGCGGCCCTATTTCGCCCGCCTCAAGGGTGAGCTGCTGGAGCGCCGCCTCGACCTGCTGGCGCAGGATTCCGCCCGGTTGGAGGCGCTGATCGCGCGGCTGGATGTTCAGCGCGAAGCCGAGCGCGTCGAGATCGGCCGCCTGGAACGCGCCCTGCGCGACAACGGCGGCGACCGGCTGGAGGAGCTGACGGTGGAGATTCGCCGGCTGGAGCAGGAGAAGGCGCAACGGCAACAACGCGCCGACCGCTATCGTGAGTTGCTGGTGCGCATCGACGAGGCAGCGCCGGGGGATGAAGCCGGCTTCCTGGCGCTACGACACAGCATCACCGAGCGCGCCGAGGACTTGCGCGAGCGCATCGCCGAGTTGGACAACCGCGAGCGCGAAGAGGACTTCGCGTTTCGCAAGGGCCGCGAGGAACACGCCGCTTTGAGCGAGGAGATCGAGAGCCTCTCGCGGCGCAAAAGCAACATCGACGCCGCCCAGGTGCGCATCCGCGAGGCGCTGTGTGCGGCGCTGGGTATCGCCGAGGACGAGCTGCCCTTCGCCGGCGAACTCATCCAGGTACGCGAAGACGAACGCGACTGGGAAGGGGCTGCCGAGCGGCTGCTGCGCGGCTTCGGTTTATCGCTCCTGGTGCCGGAGGCGCACTATCCGGCCGTGGCGGACTGGGTAGACCGCCAGCATCTGGGCGCGCGGCTGGTGTACTTCCATGTGCGGCCGCGCAAGGCGGTGCAAGGTGCGGCGCTGCACCCGCAGTCGCTGGTCAGAAAGCTTCAGATCAAGCCGGACTCGCCACACTACGAGTGGCTGGAGCAGGAGCTCAACAGCCGTTTCGACTTCGCCTGCTGCGATAGCCACGAGCAGTTCCGCCGCGATCACCCGCGCGGGGCAGATCAAGGACCCGAGCGGACGCCACGAAAAGGACGACCGTAGCCGCATCGACGACCGCAGCCGCTACGTGCTCGGCTGGAGCAGTGCCGACAAGCTGCGCGCCTTGCGCGATCGGCGGGCACGTCTGGAAGAGCGGCTCGCCCGCTGGGTCGGCGCATCGGCGAGATCCAGCAGGCGCGCCATGAACTGCGGGGCCGGCTCGATGCACTCAGCAAGCTGGAGGAGTTCACGCGCTTTGCCGACATCGACTGGATGAGCGTGGCCCGCCGCATCGCCGAACTCAGCGAGGAGCGCGCGCGGCTGGAAGCCGCCTCCGATGCCCTGCAGGAGTTGGGGCGCCAGCTCAAGGCGACGCAGGAGCGGTTGGACGAACTGGAGGGCAAGCGCGCCGACGCCCTGGGCAAGCGGGGCGAGGTCAAGAGCAAGCGCGAGATGGCGTTGGCGTTACGGGAGCAGGCCGCCAGCGTGTGGAACGCTTCGCCGCTCACAGACGCCCAGATCGAGCGCCTGGACGGTTGGCGCGCGCAGGTGCTGGGCGCGCATCAACTGTCGGTCGAATCCTGCGACAACCGCGAGCGCGAGCTGCGCGACGCCTTGCAGGCGCGCATCGACACCGAGGACAAGCGCCTAGCCCGCTTGACCGAGTGCATCGTCAACGCCATGCGCGGCTTCAAGGAGGCGTTCAAGGTCGAAACCAGCGAAATGGACGTGGCGCTGGCGGCACTGCCGGAGTACGAGCGTATGCTCGAAGCCCTGCAACGCGACGACCTGCCGCGCTTCGAAGCGCGCTTCAAGGAGCTGCTCAACGTCAACACCATCAACGAGATCGCCAACTTCAACGCCCAGCTCTACAGCCAACGCGAGACCATCAAGGAGCGCATCGACATCATCAATCGGTCGCTGGAAGCCATCGACTACAACCCCGGTCGCTTCATCCGCCTGGTGGCGCAGCCCAGTTCCGATGCCGAGATCCGCGACTTCCAACAGGACTTGCGCGCCTGCACCGAGGGCACTCTGACCGGCTCGTCCGACGAGCAGTATTCGGAAGCCAAGTTCCTGCAGGTCAAAGCGATCATCGACCGCTTCCGCGGCCGTGAAGGGCTGACCGACACCGACCGGCGCTGAACCGCCAAGGTCACCGACGTGCGCAACTGGTTTTTGTTCGCCGCCAGCGAGCGCTGGCGCGCCGACGGCGCCGAACACGAACACTACTCGGACTCGGGCGGCAAGTCGGGCGGGCAGAAAGAGAAGCTCGCCTACACCGTTCTCGCCGCCAGTCTGGTCTACCAGTTCGGGCTGGAGTGGGGCGCAGTGCGCTCGCGCAGTTTCCGCTTCGTGGTCATCGACGAAGCGTTCGGGCGCGGCTCCGACGAGTCGGCCCAGTACGGCCTGCGCCTGTTCCAGCGGCTCAACCTCCAGTTGTTGATTGTCACGCCGCTGCAGAAGATCCACATCATCGAGCCCTATGTGGCCAGCGTGGGCTTCGTGCACAACGAGGGCGGGCGCGATTCAAGGCTGCGTTGCCTGACGATCAAGGAATACCGAGCGCACAAAGCGCGCGGGAACGTGCCAACCGTGGTCGATGCCGGAACTGCCGCTGCAGGTGCCGCAGCATTATGAGCTGGACCCGACCGACCGATCTGCGCGCCCAAGTGCAACGCTGGTGGGACCGTGGCGAACTGCTGCGGGCCGTGGTAAGCGACGATGTCATCGCCTGGCCGCGACGCCTGAGTCTGAAGGGCCCGTCGGCAGCCGACCTGTCCGACCGTTTCGAGGCGGTGCGTGGATGGGTGCGCGCCCTCGCCGAAACGCCGCAAGTGCGCATCGAATGGCGCGACTGGAAGCACCGCGTATTGGGCATGCAGCGGATCCCGGCGGCCGTCTGGATCGACACCCTACAGGACGCTCTGGCCTTCATCGGCAAGACCCGGCAAGCACATCGGTTTGCGGCACTCTGGCAGCAGACCGCCGCCACACAGCCGGCGCTGCTGGCGTGGCTTTCCCGGCGACCACTCCAGGCGCTTGAGCTCGCCGAGCGCTGGGAGCGCCTGCTGGCCGTGGTCGCCTGGCTCAAGGCCCACCCCCGGCCGGGCGTGTATCTGCGTCAGGTCGATGTGCCCGGCGTGGACAGCAAGTTCATCGAGGCGCACCGCGGCGTGCTTACCGAGCTGCTGGACCTGGCGCTGCCGCCCGAGGCCATCGCTCAGGAGGCGAGGCGGCGTTGCTCGCTTCAACCGACGCTTCGGCTTCCTGGACAAGCCCGTGCGGATTCGCTTTCGCCTGCTCGATGCGGCCTTGCCCAGCCTGCCGGGTTGTGTGGGACTGCTCGACGTCACCCTGGACGCTGCGAGCTTCGCGGCGCTGCTGCTGCCCGTTCAGCGCGTCTTCATCACCGAGAACGAGACCAACTTCCTTGCCTTCCCGCCAGCGGCGGACGCCATTGTCATCTTCGGCGCGGGCTACGGTTGGGAGGCCCTGGCGCGCGCCGCGTGGCTGCATCGCTGCCAGCTGTACTACTGGGGCGACATCGACACCCACGGTTTTGCCATCCTCGACCAGTTGCACGGACACTTTCCGCACGCGGCGTCTTTCCTCATGAACCGGGACACACTCCTGGCCCACCGCCTGCACTGGGGCGAGGAGCCCAACCCCGTGCGCCACGACCTCGCGCTCCTTACCCCCGAGCAGGCGGCCGTCTATGACGACCTTCGCTTCGATCGGCTCCAGAGACGGCTGCGTCTGGAACAGGAGCGCGTGGGCTTTGGCTGGTTGTGCGATCGGCTGGCGGGGATTCTCTCGTGATTCTCGGTGACCAAAGCCCGTCCGGTTTTCAGCTGTCGATGAGCAATTTCTTTCGAGGATCTGAAAGCCGCTCCTCTCGTCTACCTCACGGCTGTCGGTCGTAGCCCGCCAAATGGGCATCCAATGACCAAATACGCACTCGGCTCATGGGGTGCAAGACGCAGTTGCGTTCCCACTCCTTGATGATCGACAGGTCCGCGAGGCTCTTGCCGAGCATCACTTCGTTCGGGAAATCACCCAACCAGCGTAAAAATTCATCGCGCTGCGGAAAGTACGTTGCCCGATAGGGAGTCATTCCGTTGAAAGCGTTGGCGACGTCGTCGATTAGTTTTTTACCAAACTGTCGCCGTGTTTGCCCATTGCTCAGATGGGCAATGTGGTTGCCCGTTTCCCACACAGTAGCCAGAGGTAGCAGAAAATGATCTCCAACCTCGATCGCCGAGCGGAATTCATTCAACACTGCGCTGCGATGCTGATTGAAGCCTGGCACATCCAGCACGTTCAGGTAAACAGAGGTGTCGAGCAAGACGATGGCGCTCATTGCCCGCCATCCTACCTGATCGCCTCTAGCCAGGCCAGGGCACGCGCCTTGCGGTCGAGCGTGAGGGGCTGTTTGACGAAGCGCTCCAGCGCCCCGGTAGTCACCAGCGCACCGAGAGAGCCTTGCGCGATCAGTTCAGGGTACTCTGGCACATCCTGCAGGCGCACCACGCGACTGCTGCCATCCTGCGGATCGCGGTAGCAAAACAAGACATCCGGCATTGCAGCGTCGGGCAGTGCATCCAGCATCGCGGGGTTGTGGGTGGAGAGCAGCACCCGCAGATTTCTCCGCTCGGCAATCGCCCGGATGTTTTGAAGCAGGTGCTGAGCCCGGCTGGGGTGAACGCCATTGTCAATTTCCTCGATCACCACCAAACTGCCTTCAGGCGCCGACAGCATTGCGGCAGCAATCGACAACACGCGCAACGTTCCATCCGACAGCAAAGACGCATCCACGTCGCGTGATCGACCACCAAACGTCTCAGTCAGTTGCACCATCACACCGCCACGCGGTTCCTCCAGAAACGACAGTGCCGAAATGTCCTGTTCCGGCAAGCTTTGAATGAACGATAAAATGACTTGTCGCTGGGTCTTATAGGGCTCCTGCTCGCCACGCGTTTTCTCCACGTCTTTGTTGCGATCCCCCCCCCACAAGTTGTAGAGCACAGCCGAGAGATTTCCGCCGTCGCCTTGCAGCTTGTCATCGGAAGGAAACGCGTATTCGCGCATCCGCGCGGGCACCGGATCCAGAAAAAGCATGGCAGACAACCACTGCTCCAGCGATTTGACCACCGGTGGGATACGCTCGCGGGAAGCTTTGTGCGCCGCATTGAAAGTAGCCGGACTGGTGAGTTGGGTAAAGATGGCCTGCTGGTCGGAGCACGTCACATGGGGTTTGTTGCGCCCCTTGGCAAAGTTGTTATAAGCGACCGCACAATCCGTGCTCCGCCCGCTTGACGGCTGATCGATCGTGTATAGCGGTACGCTGGCGCCCGGATGAGTCAGGCTTTCACTGACGATGTGTAGCCCATCCGAGCGCCGCTGAAGGCGCATCGTCAAACGGTTCCATTCCGTCTGATCGGTCTCGGCTCCTAACCCGAAAACGTCGCCACGTTCGAAAGCAAGATCGTTCAGCCGCCCACGAACTACACGGTCACCGTTTTGCACCGCATACTGTATTGCTGACAGACGCTGCCCCTGCGCCAGCCAAGACAGCAGGCGCATCCCTTCGATGGCATTGCTCTTCCCTGACGCATTGGCACCAATCAGCACGGACAACGGCGACAATGACAAGCGCGCCTGACGGTAACTCTTGAAATTTTCCAGCGTAATGGCAGTCAGCATCGGGCAGGCTCCTGGGTACGGCTTTGTTCATGCGACAGCGGCACAACCGGCGGACAAAACAGCCCTGAAACCGTCGGGTTCGCGCCTCGAGAGAAAATGGTTCGCTTGGTAAAAGATAACCTGTTCGGTTCCATGCCCCTTGAACGAATCACAACCACCGCCCAAACAGCGCCTGAAGTCCCGCCCCGGGATCGGGCTGGCGCATGAACGCCTCACCGACCAAAAACGCCCGCACGCCCGCCTGCCACAACCGCTCCACATCCTCTGCCACCAAGATCCCCGACTCCGCAACCAGCAACCGGTCTGCCGGCACCCGCGACATCAGATCGATCGTGGTCTCCAGCCGCACCTCGAAGGTGCGCAAATTGCGGTTGTTGACGCCGATGAGCCGCTGCGGCGGCGTGATCGCCAGTGCCCGTTCGAGCTCTGCGGCATCATGCACTTCCACCAGCACGTCCAGTTGCAGCTCCTCGGCTAACTGCGCCAGGTCCCGTAAAAGCGCATTCTCCAGTGCCGCGACGATCAGCAACACCGCATCGGCACCGATCGCCGCCGCTTGCCACACCTGCCAAGGATCGATGAGAAAATCCTTGCGCAGCACCGGTAAGCGCACCGCTGCCCGAGCTTGTTGAAGCGCCGCGATGCTGCCTTGAAAATAGCGCTCGTCGGTCAGTACCGACAAGCAACGCGCTCCCGCCGCTTCATACGCGCGGGCAATCGCTTCCGGGTCGAACGGATCGCGCAGCACGCCTTTGGAGGGGCTGGCGCGCTTGATCTCGGCGATCACCCCGGCGCGATGCTCCTGCGCCGCAGCCATCAAAGCAGCCGCAAACCCGCGCGGTGGATCGTGCGCCAACCGCGCTTCGGCTTGTGCGCGCATCGCCGCCTCGCGGACTGCCGCTCGTCCCACCGCCACCTCCTCGCGTTTGGTGACCAGAATCTTGGCCAAAATATCGGGAACCACCGGCATCTGTCGTCATCCTCAGGTCGCTGCTCGCTGCGTGGCGCGCACGAATGCTTCCATTCGCTCCCGCGCCGCCCCGGAGGCGATCAGTTCCTGCGCCCGCGCCACCCCTTCGGCAAGCGAGCCGACGCAGTGGGCCGCATAAAGCGCGGCGCCGGCATTGAGCGCGACGATATCGCGTGCCGGTCCGGGTTCGTTGGCCAACACTGCGCGAATGAGCGCCGCCGATTCCTGCGCGTCGGCCACCACCAGATGCCGCCGTGAGGCCATCGCCAGCCCGAAGTCTTCGGGATGCACACAGTATTCGCGTACCTCACCGTCTTTGAGCTCGGCGACCATCGTCTCCGCGCCTAATGTGATTTCATCCAGCCCGTCGAGCCCATGCACCACCAACACGTGGTTTGCCCCCAGGCGTTGCATCACCCGCACGCAAATCCCCACGAGGTCGGGATGAAACACCCCCAGAAGACTGTTCGGCGCTTTCGCGGGGTTGGTAAGCGGCCCCAGGATATTGAAAATCGTGCGCACACCCATTTCGCGCCGCACCGGCATGACGTTGCGCATCGCCGCGTGATGTAGTGGCGCGAACATGAACCCGACGCCCGTTTCGGCGATCACCGCCGCCACCGCCTCTGGGGAAAGATCGATGCGCGCCCCCAGCGCCTCGAGCACATCGGCGCTGCCCGATTGCGACGACACCGAACGGTTGCCGTGCTTGGCGACTTTCGCACCCCCTGCCGCGGCCACAAAGGCGCTCGCGGTAGAAATGTTGAACGTATGCGCCCCATCCCCGCCGGTGCCGACCACATCCACCAGATGATCGTGCGGGGGAGGCACGGGCACGGGGGTAGCCAGCTCGCGCATCACGGAAGCTGCCGCAGCGATTTCGCCCACCGTCTCGCCCTTGACGCGCAACCCGGTCAAAATCGCCGCGATCAACACCGGACTGACTTCCCCGGCCATGATTCTCCGCATCAGTCCCAGCATCTCATCGTGAAAGATTTCGCGCCGTTCGATCAACCGCTGCAGCGCTTGTTGTGGAGTCAAACTGCTCATCGCACATCCTTCCGTTCTACTTCCTTGCTTAATGCTCTGCGCCAAACTGCTTAGCGACAAAAATGGCCCAATCTTCTCGTCAGAATTTACATTTCCGCGTGCTCACAACGCCGCTTGCTGGCTTTTACCGCTTTGGCCTGGTCAAGCCACATCCGCGCGCGGCGCATATTCGCGCAGGAAATTGCGCAGCATCGCGTGACCATGCTCGGTCAAAATCGATTCCGGATGAAACTGCACCCCTTCCACGGGCAACGTGCGGTGCCGCACTCCCATGATCTCTTCGTCTTCTGTCCACGCCGTGACTTCCAGCTCCGGCGGCAATGTTTCGCGGGCAATCGCCAATGAGTGATAGCGCGTGCAGGTTACCGGGTTGGGCAAACCTCGAAAAACGCCTTGATCGGTGTGAAACACCGGCGAGGTTTTGCCGTGCATCACCCGTTTGGCGTGCACGACGTTTGCACCGAACGCTTCCCCGATCGCCTGATGCCCGAGGCACACGCCCAGAATCGGGATCTTGCCGGCAAAATGCCGAATCGCTGGCACCGAAATGCCCGCTTCACGTGGCGTACAAGGCCCCGGCGAAATGACCAGATAATCCGGCTGCCAAGCTTCGATTTGCGCCAGCGTCACCTCGTCATTACGCACCACCTTGACACTTGCACCCAACTCACCGAAGTATTGCACCAGATTCCAAGTGAAACTGTCGTAATTGTCGATCATCAACAGCATAGCGCGCCTCGGTCAATTCCTCTGCGCTGTCTCAGCCAGCGCTTAACTTCGGCCAGTGATGTCGTCACTTTCCCGCATAACGAACGAAACGAGCGAATCCAAACGGAGACGGTCCTAGAGTCACGGTTTGGCACTGGCTTTGGCGTTGGCCATCGCCTTTTGCAAACGCTCCTCCAGCCGCGCTTTGGGCACGAACCCACCGATGCGGCTGCCATCCGGCAAGATAATCGCCGGTGTCCCGCCGATCGCCAGTTTCTGTCCCAATTGCAGATTGCGTTCAATCGCCCGCGTATCGCACGATCCCGGTACCGGTGCAGGAGCTTTGCCCTCGATCATCCACTCCTGCCACGCTTTTGCCCGGTCCGAGTCACACCAAATGCGCTTGGCCTTCTCCAGCGAATCCGGCCCCAAAATGGGCAACAAAAAGACATACTGCGTCACATTGTCCATCATGGCGACTTCCCGCGCCAGGCGCTTACAAAAACTGCAATTGGGGTCTTCGAACGTCACGAACACCCGTTCGCCCTTGCCCTTTTTGATCGCAAAGGCCTGATCGAACGGCAACGCCGCAAAATCCACGCGGTTCAATTCCTCGAGGCGCTTTTCCGTCAGATTTTCGCGTGTTTTGGCATCGATCAACGAACCCACCAGAATGTGGCTCACCGCTTCGTTGGTATAGACCACCTCGCCGGTGACCAACGCCACTTCGTACAATCCCGGCATCGGGGTGGTACGCACTTCCTTGACCGCTTCGCCGCCGAGCAACTGATTGACGCGTTGCCGAATCGTCGTCTCATTCGCCCATGCCGCCGCCGTCAACAGGTTCCCTACCCACAGCGTCAGCACCCACCAAAACACTTTTGGAAAACGCGCAAAAAACGTCACTTTCCTTCCTTTCTTTTCCTGGCAATGCATCAAACTATTTACCACTGCGCCAGTGCGGCGTACCGCGCCAGCACCCGTTTGACTGGCACCAAGCGATCCACCCAGTTCAACCCGCGGTTGCGCAGGACCTGCACCCAGGGCGAGGACCAAGCATAGAGTCGCGCCAACAGGTCGGTGGTCGTTTGCAACAAAAACGGCTCTTCGAAGCGCCGCCGTTCGTAGCGCGCCAGCAGCACCGCATCGCCCGGGTCAGCCCCTTTGTCCGCAGAACCCAGGATCTGCGCCAACGCCGCCGCATCGTTGAACCCGAGGTTGATGCCATGCCCCGACAACGGGTGGATGCCGTGCGCCGCATCGCCCACCAAGGCCACCCGCGGCGCGGTCATACGTTCGCAGCGCAACAACGACAAGGCAAACCCTTGCGGCGGCGTGATCACCTCCATGCCACCCAACGCAAAACCGCTGACCGCGGCAACGCGTTCGGCAAACTCAGGCAACGCCAAAGACATCAGTTCCTGCGCCAGAGCGTGCGGCGCCGACCACACCAAGGAGATCACATTGCCGGGCAAAGGCAAATACGCCACTACTTCTGCGCCGCGAAACCATTGATAGGCCGTTGCTTGATGTGCGCGTTCGCAGCGCAAATTGGCAACCACTGCGGTTTGGCCATACTCCGTTTGCCACGAGGAGATCCCAACCATCTCCCGCGTCCAAGACTGCCGGCCTTCAGCGCCGATGAGCAACGGGGTCGCCCATTCCTCGCCCCCTGCTGTGCGCAACGTCCAATGCCCCGCATGGCGCTCAGCATGCGTCAGCTGCGCGGCAGGGTCAAAGCGCATTTCGACATCGCGTTTGGACAAAGCTTTGCCGATGGCGGCACGCACCGCACTGGCCTCGGCGATCACCGCCAAAAAAGGCAGCTCGGCCTCCTCGGCGCTGAAACGCAGAAAACCCCCGTCATCGCCGTAGACACACATCGCGCGCACGGGCTGGGCACGCACCTGGGCAAAATCCACCCCTTGCGCCTGCAACCACTGCCAAGGACGAGGCGCGAACGCATAGACGCGCGCGTCCCATTCCTCTGCGCGTTGGAGCGAAATCTGATTGAAAGGGGCAGCCTGGGGATCGACCAACCGACAATGCCAGCCCTGTCGAGCCAAACCCAGCGCCGCAGCGCAACCCGCCAGCCCAGCGCCGTTGATGACGATCGGAAACGATTGGGTCATGGATGAACAGCCAAACGGAACGTTAGCGATAGGATACCACTGCTGTGCTTTGTCATGCTGAGTGGCCTGGAAGGAAACTCCAACCTCCTAGTGGCTTTCCCTTCGCATACCGCTGCAGTGTTCAGGCCGGCCGAATGAGCTGGCGGAGGGGTGGATTTTTGGGGGAAAAGCAAGGGGCAAAATTGCAGTGAACTGGTAACTTGTGAAGTCTTGAAGGGAGTTAGCACGCTGCGAAGGCAGGAAGGCACCCCTTACCCTGGCGGTGGTATTTGAGCCGGGGTGAGGGGTGGTTGGTAAAGGAGTTGTGGTGAG